>Ga0181505_11089064_pt1 | contig 22143 bp, 18 predicted proteins | sample PEATcosm2014_Bin_5_FD_127743 | JGI IMG/M metagenome (GOLD analysis project Ga0181505, IMG submission 127743) | Metatranscriptome of peatland microbial communities from MTU Mesocosm Facility, Houghton, MI, USA - PEATcosm2014_Bin05_30_metaT... | ecosystem: Environmental > Terrestrial > Soil >...
TGTGGCTCCGTATCTGATGCCCCACCATCTTCGACAAAAGGCGCTTCCTCATTGGCAACGGCAGCTGCATCTGGGGCCACTTCATTATCGGCACCCGTTTCGTAGTCCTCCATGGGGTCATCCGTGTCTGTGTCGCCCAAAGAATTGACGGGATCGGCATCGTCACGCTGAAGACTCGGCGCGGCACCGGCCGATTGCTGCGCCACATGCGACAACTCATGGGCTATCAAACGTGGCGTTGCAGCCATGACTTGATCGGCTACCCGATCCGCCTCCTGCTCGTAACTGTCCCCAGGCTTGCCAACCGTGAGTTTGGTTTGTAGACCCAAGGGCTTTTCGGTTTTGTGTTCCTCATTTCCCGCCACCGCCTTAGGATTTCCGCAGGCGCATTTGCGCTGCAGCATAGGGCTTTGGCTGGGGCGCAGAAGTGTCACGGGTGGCATTGCGCCGTCCTGCCTCATCCGCAACAGGGCTTGGTTGCCGTAACCATTGCCCGCAAAAGATCCAGCTTCCCTAGCCTGGTTGTGGCTGGATTGCCGTTGAGTCTTAAGGACATCCTTTTGTGTTTTACCAATTCTCGATTGAAACATGATGCCTACCCCGTTATTTGAAATTTCAGAAACCTACCTATTTGGGTTCAAGGCTAAAGCTTATTGTCACAGCCTGCGTTGCAGGTCCTTCGGCACTGGTCATTCTCGTCGGGGAAGGTATCTATACAGCACTGTCTGCACGAGTCTTCGTCATCCGAGTCAAGAAGGCAGTTAGAGTCACAGTTTTTTGGCGGCGGGTCTTCCTTCCATTTCACCTGGAAATGCAGGACACCCTTGGTGGGATGCACCCATCTTTCCCAAAGGTCGGGATCCATGTCCCTATCGGGCCCACAGAATACGAATCCGGCCCGGATCAGGCGATCCCTGGAGAGGTTTCGGATGTTGTCCCATCCATAAAGAGGGTTGCGGAGACTGCAAGTGTTCTGTTCATCGCGCTGTATGGAGGGTGTGGCGTGTGCCGAAGAGTCCCCTAATGCACCTTGCTGGACGACATGCGTCAGCTCATGCGCGAGGAGTCGTTTGCCTTCCGTGGTCTCGGGCGCATATTCGCCATGCCCAAACACGATATCACGCCCTATCGTATATGCCCGCGCCTGCACCGCACCAGCCCCTTCAGCGGCTTCGCTGCCGGTATGCACCCGAACGTTGCTGAAGTCGAGTCCGAAACGCGATTCAAAATAGGTTCCAAGCTCGCTTGGCAGCGGTTCGCCGCCGCGCCCTGCAACTTGTTCAGCCATCCCGGCATCCAAGTCCCTGTCCGAATCCGCCGAAGATGTCCGCTTGGTCTGGAGCTTTTTTTTCTTCTTATCCTCTTCTTCGCAGGCGGCGCATTTGCGTTGTGTTGTGGAACCACTGGCAGAAGACAATGCCAGCGGCGGGCTTTCAGACATCCCCTCCGGCATTCCAATGACCTGTTCGGCCACTTGGTCGGCTTCTTGTTCCAACGCATCCGACGGCGAGCCGATGGCAAGCTTAGTCTGTATCATCATTCCTTCTTGGGGTTTCTTTGCCGTTTCATCGCAGGCACATTTGCGTTGCAGGCTGGCGGTTTGGCTGGGACGCAGGGAAACGATTCCCGGCTTCTGTTGTTGCATCTTCCTCAACAGGGCTTGGTTGCCGTAAACCGGCGGGGCCGCAGCCATGCTTGCGGAATTTCCGGACATGGAAGATTCCAGCCCATACTGGCCGTGCTTGGATTTCCGTTGGATACGCGATGATAGCATCATGGTTTTGCTCCTCAGACACGTTATCGTCGTTTGATTTAGCCACTATTGGATTTTGAAAAATCCAAAGGCGCCTTGGGTAAATTGCCAATTGGCGGACAAAGCCCATGTAAGATGACATCCACCTTCCTGTCTTGCGCGTTATATTGCGGCTTGCCGCTAGTGTCTGTCGCGGCAGATGCCGAACCCGAGCCTTCGCTACGCGCAACCATGAGCCCCCCGGTAGGATCGGAGGGGCTCGTCAAGTCGATTTTCAGTATCAAGCGGACGCGGTCCGCCCTTTTTTGCCCAAGTTGCAAGTTGTAATCCTCCGTACCGGGTTTATCCGCATAGCCGACCAATTCCACCATCGTATTGGGGCAGGATTGAAAATGAGTTTTAACCCGATCCTTGACGGATTGTAGTTTGGACTCTTGGCGGGAATTGATGGCATCGGAGTTGATGTCAAAATCGTCGATGACACCGGCGGAAAAATCCAGCTTAAAGGACTTGGGGGCCTGGTCGGGTGCCGGAGAAGAAGAGCCTGGTGCATTCTGTCCAAAGGGGGTTAAGATATCCGGGACTCTCAGTGTCCCCGGTGGCAAGTTATCCACCCCGATATCAGTCTCACATTTGCTCGTTTCTCGTACAAATTTTTTGCCGGGCGGACAGCATGTTGAGGTCATTATGTTTTGGCTTTGCGGAGGGCAACAGCTTTCCTCTGATTCGGCGGGGCCGTCTTTACAGCAAAGATCCTTAAATTTTTCCGATGTCGATCCGTGAAACCCGGGGATACAAAGTGTCTTCGACGGCGGCGGGGGATTCAGGTTGTAGAACTTGCAAAGGGGACCGGTTGGATCCAGCAAACAGGCGCCTTTGGCCATATCCCGAGTGCTGGGAGGAGCGATTGGGGCTTGGGGAAACTCTGGTTGGATGACCGGCGGCATCCAGTCGCTCCAAGGACTGTTTTTATCCGGCCAACGTTGCACTAGTGGGCTGCCGCCGCCCGATTGCTGTACCACGTGCGTCAACTCGTGGGCGATGAGTCGCCGCCCGCTGTTGGAACCGGGATCGAATTGGCCGGAGCCGAAGACCACGTCTTGGCCATACGTAAACGCCAGCGAGTTGATTGCTTTGGCTGAACCTGCCGCCTCGGCGTCGGTATGCACCCGCACCTTGCTGAAGTCGCGCCCAAAACGGGGTTCGAAATAGGAACGCACTTCCATGGGCAGCGGCATCCCGTTCCGCAATGCTGTTGAATCCAACTCCAAGCCCTGTTCCTCAGTATGCGCGGCTAACCCGGCAGCCGATTCTAACGTCGCATTCGCCGAAGATGACTGCTTGGCTTGGAGCTTTTTCTTCTCCTCTTCTTCACAGGCGGCGCATTTGCGTTGTGCCGAGGAATCGCCTGCGGAGGACAATGCCAGCGGGTGGTTGCCAGCCGCCCCGTCCGGCATCGCCAAGACTTGTTCGGCCACCCGGTCGGCCTCCTGCTCCAGCGAATCCGTCGGCGAGCCAATGGCAAGCTTTGGCTGTATTAGCCTTTCTTCAAGCCCGCCCTTCTGCGTTTCGTCGCAGGCGCGCTTGCGTTGCAGGCCGGCGGTTTGGCTGGGGCGCAAAGGCATCACCGGCTGCATTCCGCCTGCCCTGCCCTTCATCAGCAAGGATTGGTTGCCATAGGCGTCAATCGAAAAAGCTTCGGCTTCCCTAGCTTGGCTGTGATTGGATTGCCGCTGAGTCTTAAGGACATCCTTTTGTGTTTTACCAACTCTCGATTGAAACATGATGCCTACCCCGTCGGTTCAAAATTTCAAAAGCTTCTGTGCCGGACGGGATATTACACCCGTCCGCAACATTTTCATTGCCCGCCCATGGGCGGTTGCTACACCCGTCACGAAACGTAGGGACGGGGTAAATACCCCGTCCCGCTCCAGGGTTCCCGGACCGGAGCGTGGGAACCATCGCAAAAAAAACGTTGTGAAGTGTTTTGCCCATCGCGAATTTCTAATAGCTCGCGTTTGTTTCAACGACATAATGCGAACTATCGTCGCCTATCGCTTCGGCGGCGATGTCGAGGCACGTTTTCGCCGGTAAAGTGTATGTCGATGGAACCACGGACGGCCTAACATTGTCGTCGCCAAAGACCCAAAAACCGCCATTTAGGAGAACCCCCACCGGTTTTGAACCGGAGGCATCGCTGTTAAAGTGGCCCTTCCAATTGACGTTCCAACTCAGCCACTTGAGGACATCGACATTGCCCGTCGGTGTCTTCACCGCGAGCGCATCGACGAAATTCATCTCCAACGTGACATCTCGGACATAATTCGGCTTGTGCGTCAAACCGTTCTCTATCCAGCCTGGGTAGCTATCGCTCGGATAATCGGAAAAAACCGGAAGCGCGACATTCGCACCGCAAGCCGGGGGTTTGAGCGATTTCTCGCCAGTGGCGTCTGCGGTCCAAAACGCACTGCGGGAATCTATGCACGGCCCGGCAGGCTTGCGCATGCGGCTCTTGCTCGCCACCAGCGAGCCATCGGCTGGCGACAGGCCGAAATAAGTCGCTTCACTGGTTTCGCTGGTCTCGACTTGCACAATCCCGACCTCGTAACCAGTGGCAGTTCCGCCACTGCAATTGACGTTTACAGCAGAATCGAGTTCCAGCCCTGGTTTGTCGGTCTTCAGGTCAATAGACCACTTTCCGGGGATGAATGACGTTGTCACCGCAAACGAGGTCATCGGTGCGTTAGTGACGGAAAATCGCGCCGCGCTGATGGTGGCGGCACGTCGCGGCGTATCGGCCACATCATTTCCCTGCGCCTTTTGCAAGACATGCGTCAGTTCGTGCGCAAGCAGTGCCCGCCCCGACTGCGTTTCCGGCTGGTAGCTGCCGGGGGCGAAACTAATGTCGTTGCCGACGGTATAGGCAAGGGCGTTCAACGCCTGCGCCGATTGGCTGGCGGCCGTATCCGTATGCACCCGCACCGCTGAAAAATCGTGGCCGAAGCGAGGCTCGAAAAATGCCCTGGTGGATGCATCCAGCGGCTGCCCCGGCGAGCCGGACACTTCCTGCAAACTGGCGGTCGACTCTGCGGCAGGAGGCTCGGGGGCAAGCTTGGCTTGCAACGCCACCTCTTTCTCATCGCATGCGGCACATTTGCGTTGCAACGCGAAGGTTTGACTCGGACGCAACGGCGGCTTTGGCGACTCTGCACCAGCCCGGCCCCTCCGCAACAGGGCTTGGTTGCTGCTCGAAAGCAGTTTCGGCCAGGCCTTGGGTTCGGGGTTTTGGCGCAAAAGATCTTCCTGCCCGTTTTGGCTGGTGTCTGCCTGTTTTTCGCTGCTCGCGACCTGCATCATGGGCTTGCCGTTCTTGTGGTGTAAGCTAGACGGGCCATCTTATTTGCACCCCAATGCTAGACGCAGTTCCGATTTGGCTGAATCGGATGCCTTGAGGGCATCGATCAGGCCTTTCTGCTTGCCGTCATACAATTTTGGGTCTCCCGACACAAAACCGTCGCAACGAAATACCACCCCTGGCGGGGCCTGAATTCCCTCATTCTTCATTATGCCTTTTACCGCAAATTGCATATCCGCGTCGTCGTCGGTGACATCCAGCACCTTTTTGTTCATCAAGCTCTTGATGCGCTTTAGGACATCGGCGGAGATGGCTTTCAACTCCGCGACCTCCAAGTTTTGCGGGTCGGTGCCAATTTCCATCGCCTCGTCCGCCTGCATCGCTTTGAACATGTAAGCTTTTATGTCATTCACATAGGTGTCCCTGACATCCACCGCCGGCTCGCCTTTTTGCCTTTGCTCTTCCATTTTTTGCTTTTCCTTGTCTTCCAGCCCTTTGAAATTTCGCAGTGCCATTTCCACCGTCATATCCGGGCTTTTGGCGGCGAACCCGCGCAAATAAGGCAGGATGGCCTTCATACTCGTTTCCAGGGTCGGGAAGATGGCATAGCGGCATGCGTAAATGCCGATGGCACCTAGCTTGGAGGGTTGCGCCTGCTGGGAGTCCGGGCCGACTTGCTTGGTCTTGTCCGGGCTTTTGCACTGTTCAGGGATCGGCAGTCCGCTCGGCGCAGGGGTGATATTGGGGTTAAGCCCCATGTTTCCTGGGTTGTTGGATATCCAGGGGATGGTTCCAATCGTGGTTTCGGGTTGGCCTTTTGGCCCCGGATCGTAGTACCTTAATTTGATTCCATCGGCATAGACGATGTAACTCCAATTGGGGTTGAAGCTTAAGGTTTTTGCCACGGCTTGCGTTTTTGCCGCCCCTTGCGGATCCGGCTGGCGGGCCAGTTGCCGGGGTGATTCGCTAATCCAAATCGGCTTGCGACGGCTGATGATGTCTTTGCCGGGACGCAAGCCTTTGCGTTGCAAAGCGATAGTCTGGCTAGGCCGCAACGGCGGCGGCATTGCCCCGGCCCGGCCACTCCGCAGCAGGGCTTGGTTGCTGTGCGAATGCAGTTTCGGCCCGAACAAGGGTTCCCGGTCTAGGGGCGTGAAAGTTCCCTGCCCTTTCCGGTTCTTTTCCACCTGTTGTTCGCCTTTGTTGATTTGCAACATTATCGCGCCATCTTGTTCATAATAAACCTCTTCATAATTGGTTTCTGTTTTCTCTGTCTACCATTTGATTTACCATGCACAACAGGGTGACAGGGTTAGGCAATAGCATTATCGTTGCTCAATAATTAGGTCGAAATGTCGGGCGCAAAGGGAAGCGTCCGACTTGCTTGACTGTATACTGTATAGATCTAAGCGATCCATGAGTTCTGCAATGGTTTCCAAGTGTTTCCCGTTTAGGGCATCAAACTCTTCCCGTTGCGACACCAGCATTAAGCCGCCTCGGGGATGTTCAGCCAAGAAGCCCCAACCCGCTTTACGAACTCGATCCACGCCTACGGTTTGTACTTGCTTGGAACTCCAGTAATTCATCCAGAAGATGGCCGATGGAATCTCAGTGAGATCGAACGTAGCAGGATGCCGGACGTGGGAAAGGCGATGTACCAACTCAGGTGCCGTAATATCGACGATTTCGGGTACCGGAATGTACTTGTGCTCGATGGGTGGCAGCGATTGCATTGAAGTCTCGCGTGTATAAGTAGATGCCACCAGTTCGAAGAGTCTGGAATCATGGACGGTGGCGGTGGCGGCATCGAACGCATCTACACTAACGGCGATGTATTTCATCAAGTCCTCGAAAGCGAACAGACCGCTGTCACCAAGCAACGGGCGAGACAGGTCGAAGTAAATTTCTACCCGGTCATACGAGCCTTGAACGGCCCTAGGATCGCGATAGTAAACCAGCGTAAGCGCCGGATTCTCACGTGTAGTGCCCAGCACAAAGGGCGTGTCGCCAATGCCATTGGCAGCTTGGTCAAGGGTGTGCTTAATCGACGTGGCAGAGCCGTCAAAATCCTCATAGCGCATCCCTAAAGAACGGACGCGGAAAGCGGTTCTCTCGCTAAACAACGCGCTGGTGCGAACTAAATCTGCCAACCGATGAGTAATGTCTTTGCTGGCGCGGCGCAGTAGGTTAAGCGACCGATGGAACAATGGAGGCTCGGGGCGTTTCGCTTGCATGGCATTTACGGCTTATGTATTACCGGCGGGATACCGCCGAAAATGGTATTCAGATAGGCTGCAGCCGCCTTGTTTTGCATGTACCACACGTAACTGTAACCGCAGCTAACTGCTGTAGCCAAACACCGTAAGCTCTGGGCACGAAGTGCGCCGATAACAAATGGAAACCATGGTTTGGCCTGCACCGTGGGATTGACCAGCCAACCATGGCCTGTCTTGCATTCGACGAGCATGTTGACGACTTTGGCATCAAAATTACACCGGCGCACCTTGCCGAGTACGATGCGAAAGTCCTGCGCCCTGCCTGTCACGCGGCGAGCATAAGCGTCATGGAGGACATTTCCGCCAGCCCGTGGCACGAAACGGCCCCTGCACTTCGTCTTGTCCGCAGGCGGCTTCCTGGAATGCCTCTTCGGAAACTTGCATTTGAAACTGCCTTTCTCGCAGAGGCCGAGAATGCTACGGAAAAAGTCGATGATGCGCTGGATCGCCTGGTTGAGTTTGTCGCAGACCATTTTAAAGAGGTTACTCAGATATTTGGCGACACGCACGACTACGTTGGCAATGTCTTCCAAAAACGGCAGCACCTTGCCGACGATCTCGAAAAATTTCTTGCCCAACTCGAATACCCACCTGAGAGCTTCCTTGACTCCAATTTTCAGAGCTGAGATTCCGGCCTCGGCCCCGGCAGTTAGGTAGGTGACGACGGCTTCAAAAGCAACTGAGCCGACTAGCCGTCCGGCTTTCTCCCCCAAGGTTTTGGCAGGCAAACGGGCATAGTTGAGTAGTGTATCGGCGAACATCTCGCCGATCTCCTTGCTTTTAGACTTGCCGGCCTCGAAGATTATTTTTGCCAGTTCAGCAATGCGGGCGGGGTTCGTGATGAGATCCTTCAGTTCGCCGAGCGCCCCGCCGATAGCGGATTTGATGGCCGTAACCAGTTCCATGAGAGCTTGCCAAGCAGCCTCCATGTGATCGGGAAGATTTGTAAGAAAATTGGCGAAGGTTTCCATGAACTTGAGAGCTTTGGGAATAAAGCAAATCAAGTCCAGAATCATCTGAACAATGCCGAGCAGGCCGTCGAGGAAGAAGCCTTTAACCGCACCGATCACGAATCCGAGCTGCGCCTTTGTGTTCAAGCCGAGGACAATACTGCCGATTTTTTCGAAAAGCGTGACTTTTTCTTCGTCACTGACTGAACGCATCTTGGTGAGGAATCCTTCGAGTCCAGCCTGGAACCATGGCCATATAGCGCCAACGATCACTTCCCCCGGTAGCAGTGCAACTCCTCTAAGTGCTGCGTCAATGGCCTTGTCGATAGCCGCCGCACGCAAGGAGAGCGGTAGCGCCTTCCATAGATTGCTGGCGACAAACCCACCGATGGTGGACGGCGCACTGCTGAAGCTCATCAGCTTGGCAAAGAGTTCTTCGGCAAGTTCCTCTTCTCCTTCCGCTTCCTCTTTAGCCGGTTCTTCATCCCAAAGTTTGACACAGGGCGAACCGCCACTGGGTTGCATATCGAAATCCGGAACCTCTGTCTCCTCGGTTTCAACATCGGAAGCAGCAGCTACTTCCTCTCTAAGCTCTTGCTTGTCAATCTTTTCTTCTTCGTTCCCGGCGGCTTCAGTTTCCTCAGGAGTAAGATCTTCGGATCCAATGGATTCGACGCCTTCGATCTCTTTTTTAGCGTCTTCCTCCGTAATGTCCTCGTCAGTCGTCTCCGCATCAGCCACTTTGCCAGACTCGCTATTCACTTCGCGCTGCAGTAGGTTGGCAGAGCCTTGACCTTGCTGGATCGTATGGGTCAACTCATGCGCAAGAAGATGGCGGCCTTCCGAAGTACCTGGCTGATATTGGCCAGCGGCGAAGAATATGTCATTGCCGATGGTGAACGCACGGGCAGCAACGGCAGTTGCGAGCGAGGCTGAGCGTGAGTCGGAATGCAGACGGACACCTCCAAAGTCCATGCCGAAGCGCGGTTCAAAATAACTCCGCAAGTGATTAGACATGGGCTCGCCACTGCCACGGGCATCGCGGATTCCGCTGTCAACGACCGACGAAACGGCATTTGCGTCAAACTTCTCAGCTTTGCGCTGTATGTCTTCTTCTTCGCACACGGCGCACTTACGTTGCAGAATTAATCCTGTGCTAGCGGGCGAGAGTTGAGCGTCGGGAAACGTTTGCTGCCCCACATGCGTCAATTTATGGGCAATTTGGAACGATTCAGGTTCCATGGAACCGGGATCGGGCATCCGCATGACCTGCTCGGCGACGCTATCCGCCTCGTGCTCCAACGGGTCGTTACTCGCACCTACAGTGAGCTTGGCCTGTAAGCATTTCTTCCCCTTGAACCCTCCGCTTTCGCCGGTCAGTGGCGAAGTCGGCGAACCGTAAGCGCATTTGCGTTGCAAAGCAAAAGTTTGGCTCGGACGCAACGGCGGCTTAGGCGGCGCTGCGCCAGCCCTGCCTTTCCGCAGCAGGGCTTGGTTGCTGTGCGAATGCAGTTTCGGCTCGGCCAAGGGTTCAGGATTTTGGCGCACGGCGGCCTCCTGCCCGTTTTGGCTGTTGTCTGCCTGTTTTTCGCCATTGGTAACTTGCAACATTTATATTGTCATTAATTAAGGTGATCCCCACAACCTGTGCCGGACGGGATGCAACACATACCCGGTTATTTCCGGTTGATCGTGCTTGTGCAATTGGCTCCTTGCACGTCCAATTCGAACGTGATGGTGTGTTTTTCAATCGGCTTGTTATCCACTAGAATGTCCTGTGTGATATTTTCCTCGCAGCCTCCGTAGTGGAGATCGCTGGTTGGCCCACAGATAGTCAAAGTGTCGGTGCATCCGGTCAGTTTTCCGCCAGGTCCGATTTTGCAGGGCCTAGGAGCCGGCCATTTAAAATTAGGCGGTGTGCAGCGATGAGTATCCGGAACTGTCTCAACGTGTTCCGACACCTCCAGGCCTGCCAAGGGACAACTACTATCGCTGGCGCTTACCGAAACGATCTCATAGATCACCCGTTTGCCGCAAAGGGGTCCGGGAGGGGGTGTTCCTTTCTCTTCGCGCCAAACTTTGTCGCAATCCACCTCTTTGGGATTGGCGTAGGCGACGGTGTATTTGCAGCCCTTGCCGGGTGCGTTTGGGGTCACTTGTTCGCCGGGCGCTTCCTCGCCGAGAACTTGTTGCCGGCAAGAGGCTGCGTTCTGCTCACCCATGATCTTTATGCAATCCAGCAGTTCAGTCGCCTCCCGGTAGGGCAGGGTATTCCCTTGCTGTGGCAAGATCTGGCGTTCTCGGCCGAGTTCATTCGTCATCGGTTGCCGTTGGATCACGCCCTTGCTGGTACGACGAGAATTGGCTTCCAGCAGCGACGATGTCGGCGAACCGCAAGCGCATTTGCGTTGCAACAGGATGCTTTGACTGGGACGCAAAGGCAGCTGCGGTGGCGTTGCCCCGTTCCGGCTCCTCCGCAACAGGGCTTGGTTGCCGTGCGAATGCAGTTTCGGCTCGGCCAAGGGTTCCCCGACTCTGCGCATGGAAGTCTCATGCCCGTTCCGGCTCTTCTCCACCTGGTTTTCGCTATTTGAAACCTTAAACATTGTCTTGCTCTCCTGTTTAGGTTTTAGGTGATTTCTAAAGCACCGTTGTTGACATTGACCTCACTGTCGGAAAGGGCAAGCTTGCTCGCACCCCGTTCCAGCGTGATGCCGTCCGAACCTAGCGTGACCTTGTTGTTGTGCGAATCGGTCAGAGTGATTGTGCCGCCGTCGTCGTCCAACAGAATCTTGTGGCCGGACTTGGTAATGATGGCCTTCACGGCGGGCTGGGCTTCTTGCGGCTGTTCGCCGTCGCGCCAGTAGCAGCCGCTCCAGATCGGATACGACACATCGCCGCCCTCAAATTCGATCCACACCCCACTCCCCTCCTCGGGCAGGAAGGCGATGCCCACATCCTTGCCGGCATAAGGCACACAGGCTACGCACCAGCCGGTTTCCTGCTTGCCCAAAACCGCAGGCACTTTGGCCTTGACGCGCAGGGTCGCGGCATCCACCGAGGTCACTGTGCCGCGGTATTTGCCGTAATACCGGTGGCTGACCCGTTCCAGCAAATCCTGCAAGAGTTGTTCGTTGATGCCGCTCACAGCAGACCTCCCAGCAATCCGCCACCGCCGCCTGAAGGATCAGGTCCCACGGCGTTGCGCATCAGCACAAATTTCATCTTATGGGAATCGGCCTGGATACTGTGGCGGACGCTCCAGACTAGGTATTTGCCGCTATGCAGGGCGCCGACACCTTCCAACTGCACAATGCTGCCGGCCCTAAGCACCGTTTTCATGCGCGAGAGATCCGCTTCGCCCTCGCAACGCGCAAACCAGCCGGCATCCCTAAGCAAAGCCTCGGCACGGAGTTTCAGTTCGCCCGCATCGTCCACCGGTGCGGTGAGCATGGCAGTCATTGTCTTGCCGGCAAAATCTGCCAAGCCCCGGTCAGCGAGGAGGGGCAGGCCGGAATCTGAGGCATCTGCCGACGCGCCATCGGCATCGCTGTCGGTGAATAGCGCCTGGCTCGCCTGGACAGCACTAGGCCCTGTGACATCCCAGTCGAAATCCAGCACATCCACCATCCATTTGTCCGGATCATTGAGTTTGATGGTGAGGGAGGCATCGCCGTCCAGCTTGGGGCGGGCGAAGTAGCCAGTGCGTTGGCCAGGCTTATCGGCGCAGGCGACGCGGAAAATTTTGCCATTGGCGCAAGCCAGCCGCTTGAGAAATTGGCTGTCAGAGCTGCGTTGCATGAGGCTGTGGCCGCTTTCGGCATGCGTGGGCGAATCGTCTTGGGTATTGTCAGGGGCGGGGGTTATGCCATATTCGCCAAACACCGTGCTGGCCACCGAGGCATCGGTGACATCGACCCATTCGCGGGATTTCTCTTCCAGATTCATCAACCAGGTGGCATCTTTTCCCCAGACTTCCAGCTTGGAATCGAGCACACCGCGCTGCAAGTGCAGCTTGTGGGCCAGCACATAGCCGTCGAAAATGCATTCATCAGGATTCCCGTCCACGCTAATCACCACGGCCAGATTGACGAAGGGTTTGATGCGCGTGTCGCTAACGAAGGTCAAATCCGACTGTTCCGTGCGCGCCACCGGGAAATGCAACTGGATGGCGCCGGGCATGTCGAAATTTTCCTCGACCTCCAGAGACGAAAGATTGGCATACACGTCTTTGTCCGCCGGACTGCCGTCTACCCAAAGCTGGTAGGAAGACATGGTTTAGGCGCCTTGGGCAGGTATGCCGATCTGGCCGTGGGCAGCCAGCGCATCCGGGCATGGCATGTTGCCAGCGTCGCAAAGCTTCCAGAACGCGGTGGCGTCCTTGAAAAAATAATTGGCGATCAAATCCAAGCGTTGCCCGTCTTGGCGTGGATAGAATCCTATGACGGACGGTGTGGCGGGCAGTGGCAGTTTGGCGACCTTGATTTGCGAGCCGTCGGCTTGGGTTAAAATGTAGGTTCCAGTTTTTGCATAGCGGCTTCCGGGGAAAAACATCTTTTGGCTCCTTTACAAATTACACGGGCAACATGCCGATTATGGATTCCACCGCGTTGGCCAAGTTGGCGACAGCCAAACCTTGGCGCAAGCCTTGGGAATAAGAGTAGGCCGTTATGGCCACGTCTTTGAGGGGGTCTTTGTCATCCAACGCATCCAATTCGTCTGTCGTCAACACCTTCAGGCTCAATTGCGCCTCGGCATGGGTGGGGTTTAGAAATCCGTCGTAGAGCTTCTCGGTGATGGTCAACCCTGTCACCCGCACCGGCACAATCCGTCCCGGTCCCCAAACGAACAAAACCACCGGCAGTGTCGAAGCCGGGATGGACGGATTGGACGCGCTTCCGCCTCCCGAAGCACCGCCAAGCGCGCCCGCAGCGGACGAAACCGTCCCCAACAGCCCGGAGTCAAATGCGCCGGAGGGATACAGCAGCATTTCCAATGCGGCCAGCCTGGAATAGACACCGCTTAAGGTGGCGATTCCCACCGCCACCGGACTGCCGTCGGCAATCATGTCGCTCGCATCCACAGCGATGGTAAACGAAAATGATTCTCCTGGCCGCCCCTTCACCGCCATCGGATTGCTTTGCCCTGGGCCGCTTCCGCCTGCCGATTCTGCCTGGGTCCAGGTATGTGTCATCGTTTCCGGGTTGTATTGGAAAATAATGACATTGGGCAGGGGGATGAGTATGGTGGGCATGAACTCTACCAACGCGCCACGAATGTATTTAGCTCCCATCGCTTGCCTCCTTAACCTGTCTTTTCAATTTGCGACAGCAGATTGGCGACGATGCGTTTGCCTAAGATGTCCATACTCTCGCCCTTCTGCCGTTCCACGCCTATTTTCAAGCCGTCAAATCGGGCGTTTTGCCCGCCCGCAATTTGTGTATGGGTGAGGGCGTCGCGGATTTTCCAGGCCAAAACATTGCCTTCATGTTCGCTGATCCCCTTTAGTTTCAAAGCCAACCTCTCTATTTCGATCAAAGCCACGGTTTGCCTCATTGGTATGTGCTTGGGTCATAAGCCAAAGCTCCCAGTTCCAGGGAATGCTCGGGTCGCACGACGATGCCTTGTTTTCCCATCTCCCTGCGGGCGGCATAGATGATATGCTCCATCCGAATTCGGTTGCCTTCAGATTTTGCCAAGAAGGCGGCTCCTATGGCGGCGTTTTTAATATCCGCGCCGGTCATGGGCAATTTGTCGGCAAGCAGGTTCCAGTCGATTTGTTCCAAAAGCTCTTCTCCATTAGGCGCAGTCAGAGGCAGCGCCTTTTCCCACAAGGCCAGCCTTTCTTCAAAACCGGGCGGGATGAAATCAATGATGAAGCGCAGCCTGCGCAAAAATGCCGTGTCTATATCGTTCTTGCGGTTGGTCGCCAAGATGGCCACCCCGTCGAATTGTTCCATCCGTTGCAGGAGATAATCGATTTCGATGTTGGCAAAACGATCATGGGCATCCTTGACTTGAGTGCGGTTGCCGAAAAGGGCATCGGCCTCGTCGAAGAACAGCACCACCCCGCTGCGTTCACACTCGTCAAAGACTTTTTTAAGCCGTTTTTCGGTCTCGCCTATGTATTTGTTGACCACGCCGGACAGGTCGATCCGGTACAACTCGCGTTCCAGTGAGCGTGCCAGCACTTGCGCCGCCATGGTCTTGCCGGTGCCGCTTGGGCCTGCAAAAAGTGCCGATATTCCTTTTCCCATCGGACACAACCTGCCAAACCCCCAGTCCTCATAGACATACCAGCGCAATTTTGCCTGGGCCTCCAATTCCTTAAGTTGCCGCTTCACCGTCGATTGCAGCACGATGTCAGACCAGGTATAAGGACAAACGAGGGAAGCGAACAATTCGCCCGATTCCCTGTGCAGCAAACTCCGGCAAGCTTCGTTGACTGCCGCGTTGCCGAGGAACGCGAGCGGTGCGATGCGTTTGATTTCCTCAGGATTCAACGTCCATTCGTTGACTGCTTCGGGAACCTGGCCTTGGCCAGTCAGATGTTGCCACAGTTCGACACGTTTGGGCCTAGGCAGGAAAGGCAATCTATAAGCGCGATGGATTGCATGCCCGTGCCCAGTTCCCGAAAAGACGGGGAAATGCGAATTGGAAAAGGACAAATCCGCTTGCAGTCTGATTTTGCGCCAGATTTTTTCTTCCAAAGCCTCGGCCATGTGCCAATAAACCGCCGCACCGGTCAGCATGCTACCCCTAATGGCGCGAATGAGGGTGTCAATGGAAGTCCCTGCCTCGGCAACCGCGAGTTCCTGGCAATCCACTATCAGCAGGTCGCGCCCCAAAACCGCGCAGATCTGGGAGGCCAGCGTCCGCCTGCCGCTTCCGGACAATCCCGAAAGTTCGATCAGCACAGGCGACCCGTTGGTGTCGTCTACACTGTCAAGAAACTTAAGAACCTCGTCCATCAGGCCGGGGTACAAGCATGGCTTGGCTTGGGCGCGGCTCTGGTAGGCGTATTCGATGGGCAAGCCCCGGACATGGTCCAGCGGGTAACCGGTCAAAAGCCAATGGGCAATGATGGGGTCGCCTTTCCACGGAGTCAATGGAGACCACGGCGATTCGTTCCCCGTCGGTGCCGCCAATCGCCATTGGATCAGCGGGGAATCCGGATGTATGCCATGCCCAGGCGCCCAATCGAACAAACTCGAAGCCAGATGCACATTCGGATGGCAAGCTGCGGGGTCGTCATTGACATAGCCATAGACTCTGCGCAAACCGGGCAGGATTTCTGCGGCAAGTGCCAAAGACAACAGGTCGGATTCATATTCCGACAAACCAAATTGGCCGCACAATTGCACCCAGCGAGGATCTTGCCCTGCCTCGCAATCCGCCGCCTCGATCAATTGGCTTTGTTTTACAAGATTCGCGTAAAAAGCCTTCTCCTCATTGGCCATCGCGTCAGAATCAGCCAGAATCCGGTCCACCTCGGCATGCGAGATCGCCAAGCCTTGATCCGACTCCCATGCCGTTTTTTCCCACAAATGGCGCAACCATTGCAGACGCCGGAGCGCGCGCAGCCTTATCCGCCGTACAATCGGCAGATACTCGCGACGGCTGCCTGCGGGCTGGACGGTTGAATGGCTCATAGGTTAATCCACACCGACGGATCGGACTCCACGTGGTTGACCCGGACTCTGACGGCAAGATGGCCTTTTGGCAGGCCATCCGGCGGGATGAAATTTATCGTATTCGCATCCTGCACGGTAAATTCGCCTTTGCCCAGTACCCCGGTCGGCAGTGCCAGCGGCACCGTCTCTAACAACACTTCGGTGCTGCCCGAAACGAAACCATGACCCTGAAGGGTGTACGAACCGTCGGCGTTGGGGGCCAAAATCGGCGCGGCGGGGTATGCCGGCGCACTGACCCATGCCGCCACGCTGAAAGGAACCGCATTGCTGCGGAAAAAAGTCTTATCACCCACCGCTCCGCTTCCGACCCTGATGCGGTAAATGTTGGGCAGTGGCGCATGGGTGCCGTCGGGTGTGGCATTTGTGTCTTTGGGCAGGTCCAAAACCATTTGCGCATTGGTTTGGAATCGTGGGGGATCGCCGGGTTTGGCAGGCGGCGGCTCCGCCACTTTCCATTGTGTGACATCGATTTCACTATTGTCGGGAAGGATCAAATAGGCGTTGGAACTGCTCGCCGTGTTCAACCCCGCGCCTTGCAGATAGAACCGCGACGGCGGATTGAGCGGACTCCCGGCGGGCAACGGATCTGCCGGTGCGGCTGTCGTGGGGCTGAGTTGGTAACGGAGAATTTGCCGGTCTTGCCCAGCCGCCGGATCGTTCAAAGAGGCGTAGGCCATGGTGCGGGCGGTTCCGAATAACTGGCCGCCTTGCACAGCAGGAAGCAAGGTGGGGTTGGCGGTCAGTTCGATGTATTTTGGATTGGGCGCAAGCTGTTTGCCTTCCGAAGGAGGGGTAATGAACGCCACGCTGATTTTATAGGCCAAGCTCATCCGAAAAGGCGCAGTGAATGACTGCCAAAGACGGCTTAAGGTGTCTTGGTTTTCCGATTCCATGGTGACGCAAAACTCTAGCGCCACAGGGCTTGGGAGCCCCGGCAAATTGACTGTGCCGCGCAGGAACGGGTGCTCATGGAAGAAGCGCAGCACGATGCTCGTGGCGCGCTGTTCTTCACGGAAGTTTTTTGAAAACGCAGTGACCAGATAATAGAGGTCCAAGCTTAACGGCTGATAGGGTATGACAGGCACCTTGCTTGCGCCTGTGGAGGAGTAAGGGCCTGTCACCGGCGAATTCCGCTGGAATTTGTCTTGCTCGGCATGGAAAAGGTAAATGCTTATTTGGCAACTTTCTGTGCGCAGGGGATTGTTTCGCAGTTCCAGCGGCATTTCCCCGCCGATGTAGAACGTGAACTGGTCGTTGGGATGGTTGTTGCCCAAGCTTTCCCACAAGGGGTTGACAGGAATCCCCTTGCCCGCATTGCCTTGCCAGTAGTCGGTGAGATTGTAGATGAGGAAATCTGTGATGTTTGACAGATCCAAAACGCCCATTGGATTCAGTGCCATGAGCTTTCTCCTTACCCTTGCTTAAGTCCGAAGCCCCGTGAGACTCCCCGAGCCAGGCTTAATCTGGAGGACACGGTTCGGGCTTGGGGCTGGCCGGTTGCCTGCGCTGGCGAGACGACGGTGATGTCCAGGGTGCCGATGCGCACTTCGGTGTTGTCCTGTGTGAGGTCTTGGCCCATGCCGGGCGGGGAACCTGTTGCGTTTGGCGTTTTGCCGCCGCCAGGGTTGATGAAGTCCGCGCCGGTGGCAACTTGAGGATTAACCGTTTCTGTCGGGCCAAGGCTTAGCCCATGTATCTTCGGGGCGGACGGGCTTGCCGATTCGGTTTCCGTGGCGTTTCTCTTTGCAGTGTCCAAAATTATTGCGGCATCCTTTTTTTCGGCATCCTTGCCCACCCCGGATTCGGGGACGGGTGCTTGCCACCGAAATCCAGTCCCTTGCCTACTCTCTGCCGAGGCATCCAAGGCAACCGGCTCCCTCCGCTCCGTGGGGAAGGCGAAATGTTTTGCCGGCTGGGAAAGATTGTCGCTAGGAAGGGGAGTGGAAAGCTGTGCGGTTGCAGATTCGCTTTGCGGAGAGATTTCGGGCACCGCGGGCAAGTGTCCGGTGTGTTCCCTTAGGTTTGCATGGCTTCCGCCCGCCGCTGCCGATGGGCTTGGGCCAACAGCAAAAACCGTAGCCGGGATTGCTGTGTCTCCCAAGCTAAAAACCTCCGCGTCGGCGAACTGCAAAGACTTGGTGGCGGATGCAGGTGGCGGCGATGCGCCATTTCCCATACTTCCGGCCTCTTGCAATTCCAAAGGTCCGGTGCGAACGCGGTTTTGGCCGCCGGACGTTTGCGGCATGGGCTGATGCAAAACTTGGTTCCGTGAAAAATCGGCACGCACGGGTTCAAACCCGTCAAATTGGCCGGTGCCGGTTTCAAGGCGTCGGGTCAAATACCGGGGCGGTGCCAAAACCGGCATAGACGGGGCAAATTGGCGTGCCGCACGTTGAAAATAGCTGTTGTTGGCCATTCAGTCCACACTCCTGTCTCGGATTATCGATTCGACATAGCGGTAGCGCCGTTGCCTAGGCAAGTTCAAAATGGCATCCTCCGACCATTGGTAACGACTGGCAATAAGATGCACATCCTCAAAGACGAATTTTGCCTGGTCGATGAGTTCTTGAAGAACATAGGATTGCACATCAAAATAAAACTCCCCCGCCAAGCCGCATTCGGGACATTCCCCGCTCAAAATGCCCGAAATGACCGGGGCCATCGCTTCGAGGGATTCTTCCACCCGTTCTTGCCATTCTTCCGGTATTCCTTCGGCAAGCACACACAGCCGCTTTAGCTCAAGCGCGGGTTGGGAGGAGTGGGCTACGGCATGCCGGTCGTTTCCCGTCGGCAGGCGAAACTTAATGCCCATTTCCGTCAAGGAAAACCAGCCGGGTTCCTGTGCCTTCTCCACCCCGGTCGGCATGTCCAGTTGGAACTGGCCCAAGTAGTCGCGGATGCGGAACGAAACATCGATCTTCGCGCCACACTCAGGCTGCTTGCAAACCACGCTCGTCGTGACAAAATCGCCGAACAGGGAACGCCGCAAAAGTAGAAGCGCCCACTCAATGTCGGTTATCGGCAGGTCTCCCCAATCGAAAGTTTCCTGCCCGGCGTCTTTCGCGGTGATCGAACCTAGCAGCCTATGCGCCATGGCGGAACCCTCCCCTCTCCACTCGCACAACAGCACATCCTCCCAGCCCGATGGAAGCAGCAGGCTGATTGCTTTTCCGCTGACAGGCAGTTTGCAATGCATAGGCCACATGCCGGTTAGCTATGCTTTTACATTTTATGCCGTTTAAATTTCGGTGGGCTCCTTCAAGGAAAGGTCGTGCTCCCAACCTTCATTTTCCAGCTTGATGTGTTCGATGGCCACGCCATTGCCGCCTGCATCGAGATCGGGCAGCGCTTGAAACTCGGATACCCAGCAGCGGTGGAAGATGTAACGATGGACTGGCTGGCCCGCCTCGTTCAGCAAGTCAATCCGCACTTCCCGCCTAAGATCATTAAGCGAGGTGCTAGGGTCGCCCTTGTCAAGCTTCTGTGCGGCATTGGCCCAATCCTCAAAATCGCTGTCGTGCGTCACGCCACGCTCCAAGGTTATCGCTTCGTATTTGGTGCGGCCCAAACCCTTGCGGATGATCGGATTGCCGCCTTCCTTATATTCGATGACATCGGACGAACGTTTAAGCCCCCCAACCTTGCTTACTGCCGCCACCGGAGTTGTGGACTTGCCGAGGAAAACCTTAAAGCGAAAGAGTTTGTAAGGATCAAAGCGCGTGGTGTTGACAGAAAATGTTTTACTCATAAGTTGATGCTCCTAATCTCAAGCTTGGACTTGGCCGGCCAGTTGCGCGATCTTGACGATCACAAATTCGGCGGGTTTCAAAGGCGCGAACGCCACGATGATATTGACGATACCGTTATTGATGTCATCTTGGGTGGTTGTGGTATTGTCGCAAACGACTTGGAACGCCAGGCTCGGCGTGGAACCCTGGAAAGCCCCCTGGCGATACAACGCCAGCATGAAATTCTCGATGCTGGTCCGGATGGCCACCCAAAGCGGTTCGTCGTTGGGTTCAAACATAACCCATGTCAGATTGTTATAGAGTGTTTGTTCAATGAACAAGGCCGTGCGGCGGACCGGCACATATCGCCATTGCTCAAATGCCGGGTCAGCCGTCACCAAGGTCCGGGCGCCAAAAACCACGGTTCCGCTGCCCGGAAACGAGCGCAGGCAATTCACGCCAATGGGGTTTAAAGTGCCCTGGCGGTTGTCGTTCATGCGTCCGGTATCGACGACGCCCGAGGTATTGAGGAGAGTGGTTTCCAAGCCCGCAGGCGCCTTCCAAACGCCACGGTTCTGATCCGTCTTGGAATAAATGCCTGCCACATAGCCGCTTGGCGGCAAATTGACAACTTGGTTTGTCAGCGGATCGGTCGCTTTTAAAAACGGAAAATACAGAGCGCCATTGGGGCTGAGGGGAACAGTGCCCACGTAATCCCCAATATAGTTGGTGGCCGGGTCGGCGGTATCGTTGCTGGGCGGATCTAAGATGACAAAGGCTCTTTTGCGTTCGCAAAAAGCCAGTGCTTGGCTCAATACAGAATTGTCCGTCACACCCGGCAAGACCATCAAATTAAAGATGGGCAATTTATCCAGATCGCTGTCCTGCGCGAAAACGTCGATAAAATTTTGCGGGTTGAAGAATTGCTTGAATGTCAAACCGGCAGGAACGGTAATGGTAGGGCCAAAATGTTGGCTTGCGGCGGTAAACGTTGACGGCAGGGCAAATGAGGAGTTGATTTCCACCAGTGCTGAAACCGGGTTGAGTTCGGTTCCTATACGGTTTTTTATGTTATTGCTAAAAGCGGCATTTTTATTGTCCGTAACAAGATTCACATTGCGAAATATTTCGGCTTGCGCACCATAAGTGATTTTGACATCTGCCGTATCTCCGGCTTTGCTTACATTTGCCACCTCAACGGTCATTACCAACGGCGCATCGGCCGTCACCGTGCTGTCTCCGGTGATTTCACGCGCCGTGAATGTCAATCCTCCTACTGTAAGCGTTGGCGCTTGGAAAGTATGGAAGTTATTGTCGGTGGTTTCGTAAGAGAGTAGCGGAATCCCGACCACATAAGCTTGGCTTCCACCGTTCAAGAAGAACTGGTTTACCGCTTGTGGCAAACTGGAAAATTGGGTGTCTGCGTAAGCGCTTGGCGTGTTAAAAAATCCGCCTAGGTTTCTTTCGTAGTCAGAAGGGCTGAATACTTGGACTGCTGTTTTAGGTGAAATCGTTTTAAACGGATGCGAATAGTCGATAAAAACCGTAATGGATGTCGGAGCGCCGGTGATGGTGTGTGAGTTGCTTGGCAGTTCTTCGATGTAAATACCAGGATACGTGGGCGTGATAGGCATAGTCGTTTCTCTCTATTGGTAAACTTGAAAACCCCTGTAAGAACAGGAACTAACCGGCCATTACGAAGTACTTGGGCTGGCGTCGCGGCCTGGGTATCGACGCGCCTGGCAAGACCGGCAACCTCTTTTGACGGAACGCCAGTGCCTTCTTGCAATGGGAGAATCAAACTTGTTTTTGCTGATTGAAGGGGAATGCAGGGATATGCGGAAAGGCCATCTTTTTCTGTGGCCAAGGCCATCGCGCTATGGAGGTGTAGGTGCGAATTTATTCGCACATTCAATGGCTTGTGTGCGAATAAATTCGCACCCACACCAATCCGAAAGCATATATGTTTTGATAAATCAACAGATAGCGCGAGATAGCGCGATTGCCCTGTTACGGTGGCCAGCCTACCCAAGTGATTGGTATATTCTAGGGAAACTCTGGCCGACGCTTTGTTGCCAGTGTCGGGGAGCATTGGGGGAGACGAATCCGGACTTTTCCGGAAAAAAGCCGCAGGATCTTCGGAATCCGAGTTTCTACGCCTTACAGAAAGTACCACTTCCCTCTCCTTCAAACTAAAGGATCGTTGGTAACAAAGCTCTCGCCACAGATTTCAACAAAGCAATGGAGTGATATTGAAGCAAAGCTATGGCTTAGAACCAACTGCCGGATTGCCAAGCTTTTTGGGCTGGTTAAGAGCCACTTTTTAGCCATGGGCCAGCGTAAACAGACTGTTTAATTAGCCTACACCATCAAGTTTCTGTTCGCAA
>Ga0181505_10048083_pt1 | contig 21968 bp, 18 predicted proteins | sample PEATcosm2014_Bin_5_FD_127743 | JGI IMG/M metagenome (GOLD analysis project Ga0181505, IMG submission 127743) | Metatranscriptome of peatland microbial communities from MTU Mesocosm Facility, Houghton, MI, USA - PEATcosm2014_Bin05_30_metaT... | ecosystem: Environmental > Terrestrial > Soil >...
CGCGTCCGTCGCAAACACCAGCGACTTACTTCAAACGACCCTATCGAAACTGCCCCGGCGAGCAAAGCTGCGCTCAATCTCGCCTCGTCGGCCAGGGCAGTCCCGATAGGGACCTATCGTTTGCAGGTACTTCTGCGAAACTGAGTGATACACTCCGCCGATGCCTCTTTTCAACAGGCTCCAGAAACCCTCAACAGTATTCGTGTGGACGTTTCCATTTACATAAACGCCGGAGCTGTGCTTGATGCGGCGATGCTTGTAGCCGTTCGTCATGTGCTTGATGCCCTCATAACCCTTTAGCTCATCGGTGAAGATCATGCTCGCGGGTAGAGCGCGCTCGTGAATATGGCCGAGCAGAGTTGACCCTTTCACATCGTCAAGCGCCAGTGCGACCATGCGGCCACCACGTTCTGCCATGCCCATTATCGGAGTTTTCTTTTTGTCGCCACGCATAGGACGCCCTACTCCGTACTTGCGAACTCCGCCGTAATAGGTCTCATCAGCCTCAACCGCGCCGCTGTCTAATTTCATTCCCGGCTCAGAGAGCAGAGAGCGAATCTGTTTGAACATGCGCCACGCGGTTTTGTAGGTGACGCCCGTTTCGCGCTGAATCTGTTTGGCAGAGATACCGCAGCGAGTCGATGCCATTAGGTACATCGCATAGAACCATAGACGCAGCGAGGTAGTGGATTTCTCGAAGGTCGTCCCGGCCATCGGGCTAACCTGCGTTCCGCAGTGAGCACAGCTAAACACGGGACGACCAGCTATGCGGTAATGCTTCCGCTCTTGCTCGCACTTCTCGCAGTAAGAAATTCCGCCGGGGAAGCGGAGGTTCATCAGCGCAGCCAAACAAGCGGCATCGTCAGGGAATCGCTCATTGAAATCTTGGACGGTGAAGCGGAGATGTTTCGGGATGGTCTGTCTGCGATTCATCTTGCAACCTCACAAACATTTTGCCATTTGTTCTACGTGATGTCAAGGGATAATTACCACAATTACGACAAGTACCGCGCCAGTCACGTACCAAAATTGACAACGGCTTTATCCTGAGTGCACGGGCAGATCACATGAAGCACAAGCATTCACATCTGCTGCCAGCCGAAAGACGACCAGTCACCCGATTATTTCTGGCCGTGTTTGCTGTGTTGGTTATTGGCGCTGGCTCTCTTACACTCGCTTTGGGGAAACTACACTACCCGAATTGGTGGGGAGGCCAGGTATTCGCCCCCTACGCAATTTTCGGAGGCATAATAGCCCTCATTGCCGCCGTCCGCGGTAAACCGTTCAAATAGTCTGTGGAAAGAAAAACGATGATTGCCAAGAATTTGTTGTTGCTTCTTTGCGTTCTGGCGCCGGCCATGCTCGGCGCTGATGTCATGGACTCCGCTTCCAACGGCTTCACCGTCAAGATTGCGACCGTCATTCACGCTTCTTCCGCCGACGTGTACGACCGACTTGTGCGGCACGTTGGCGACTGGTGGAGCCCGGACCACACTTACTCCCAGGATGCCCACAACCTGTCGATCGATGACAAGGCCATGGGCTGCTTCTGCGAGAAGCTGCCCAACAACGGCGGCGTGCGTCATGCCGAGGTCATCATGGTGATGCCCGACAAGATGCTGGTCATGTCGGGCGCGTTCGGTCCGCTGCAACGCTTTGCCGCTACCGGCACGCTAGCCTTTGTGTTGATGCCTCTGCACAACGATACCAGGCTCGAAGTCACCTACGCCGTTGGAGGATATCTTCCGGATGGACTGAATACCTGGGCCGCGCCGGTGGACAAGGTACTGACGGAGCAGGTGACACGGCTGAAGAGTTACGTGGAGACCGGGGCCGCAGGTCCCGCTGCCGCCAAGAAGCCGCAGTAGCCTTGTGCCGCTAGCAGGCTGCAGAAACGTCAGAAGACCAATCAGCTCTCTGCGGATGCGGCACTAAAGAAGCGAGGCGCCATCGCACCATCAGCGCGTCACGATGTCGCTCAGCGCCCACTCGATGCGGTCCACTTCGTCACGAATCACTCGAATCGCCTGCTGATGGCCAGGATGCGGCACCGGCGCAATTGCATCCACCGCGTGACGGATCTTGTGGTTCCGGTCCCAGATCAAGTTGATTCTGGCGGACGTCTCCATTCGATGCTGGTAGATTCTCTTCGCCAGCTTCGTGGTCATCCACGCGAACGCCAGGCCAAACAACATTTCGATGGGAAGACGGTCGGTGGCTCCATCGAAATCGAAGAACGCCAGCCGATACACGGCCTCGCCGAGGCCCAGGGAAGCAAATATCACTCCCAGCCCAATCAATCCGAGGGTCAGACGGTCAACCCTGCGGAGTTCCAAAGACGGTTCATTATTGCTACGGTTTTGTTTGACTGACATTTGCTCCCCCAGCGATATGCATGATCCAAACCTCCATTGTGCTACGTAACCGGCTGTTCGCTCAACCTCAAATTATTGGTATCCGTTTGGTACCAAAAGGGGACGAGGTAGGGCTTATAGTTTGACGCGGCTCACCGGAAGCGCAACCCCGGCGCACGGACGGGGTTCGAAAACTGTAGTATTCAGCCAGGGCCAGAAAGCAACGGAGTTTGCAGTTCTTCACTGTCCGGTCCCGTTGGATGTTTCTTCTGGCAACGCTTGACCGGAGAGGAGTGCGCGGCACGCAAGCATGAACATTCTGGAAACCATCCATTCGCCGGCGGATGTGAAATCTCTTTCTATTCCGCAACTGGAGCAGCTGGCGGCGGAAATCCGTGAGTTCATGATTGTCACGCTCTCGCGCACGGGCGGGCATCTGGGACCAAACCTCGGCGTAGTTGAGCTGACGTTGGCCATGCACTATGTGTTCGACACGCCCCGGGACCACTTCCTTTTCGATGTGAGCCATCAGGCCTATGTGCATAAGCTGTTCACCGGCCGGCGTGAGCGCTTTGACACCATCCGTCAGCCCGGCGGGATAAGCGGTTTTATGCTCCGCACCGAAAGCGAGCACGACCTCTACGGCGCCGGACATGCCGGTACTGCGCTGTCCGCGGCCCTGGGCGTGGCAGTGGCGCGGGACATGGCAGGCGGCAAGGAGCACGTGGTGGCGCTGGCCGGCGACGCCGCCTTCACCAACGGCATCACCTACGAGGCGCTGAACAACATTGCCGAGAACACGCAGCGGCTGATCGTGGTGCTCAATGACAACGAGTGGTCCATTGACCGCAATGTGGGCGCGATTGCGCGCTATCTGCACCGCGTAGTTACCAGTGAGCAGTATGTTCACCTGCATGAGCGCGCGGCGCGGCTGATTGAACGTTTCGGCGGCAAGACCGCGCGCAAGGTGGTGCATCGCGCTGAAGAAGCGGCCAAAGGGTTGCTGTGGCCTTCGATGATCTTCGAGGAGTTCGGCCTGCGGTACTATGGCCCCATCGATGGTCACAACCTGCCGCTGTTGATCGAAACATTTAAGTTTCTCAAGGCGCAGGAGCGCCCGGTGCTGCTTCACGCGATTACCCAGAAGGGACGCGGCTTTCAGCCGGCGCTCGACAAGCAGAAAAAGTTTCATGGCCTTGGACCCTATGATCCGGAGACGGGCGACACCAAGCCGGTTGGACAGAAGACCTACGCGGAGGTTTTTGCCGAGACGCTGGTGAAGCTTGCGACCGAGAACGACAAGGTGGTGGCCATCACGGCGGCCATGCCCAACGGCACCGCGCTGGATTTGTTCCGTCCTCATCACCCCAAACGCTACTTCGACGTCGGCATCGCCGAAGAGCACGCAGTGATTTTCGCAGCCGGCATGGCGACCCAAGGCTACAAGCCGTTCTGCGCGATTTATTCCACCTTCCTCCAGCGCGCGTTGGATCCCGTGATCCACGACGTGTGCCTGCAAAATCTGCCGGTGGTGTTCTGCATGGATCGTGGAGGACTTTCCGGAGACGACGGGCCCACTCACCACGGGCTGTTTGACATCAGCTATCTTCGCGGCGTCCCTAACATCATCCACATGGTGCCCAAGGACGAGGATGAGCTGGCGGACATGCTCTACACGGCCATGCTTCACAACGGACCCGCGGCAGTACGCTATCCGCGCGGCACGGGGCCAGGCACGGCAGTGAAGGAGTACCCGGCGGCGCTACCGATTGGCAAGGCCGAAGTAATCGAGGACGGAGAGGACTCGGTGTTTCTCGGGCTGGGCGCGCTGCTCCCACTGGCGGTGGAGGCAGCCGCACGCGTGCGCCGAGCGGGATATTCCGCTGCGGTCATCAATCCGCGATTCACCAAGCCGCTGGACCGGGACATACTCGCGCGCTATGCGCGGCACGCCACGGTCTTCGTCACCCTTGAAGACCACGTGTTGATGGGCGGTTTTGGAAGCGCAGTGCTGGAGGCGCTGAGCGAGATGAAGCTGGAGGTGCCGGTGGAGCGCATCGGCTGGCCGGACCAGTTCATCGAGCATGGCAAGGTTGATAGCCTGCGCGAGCGCTACGGCATTACAGCGGAGGCGGCGACGGAACGCGCGCTGGCTCACTTGAAGCAATCGCGCCGGCACGTCCTGGCCTGAGGCAAACGACGTTACCCCGGCGACCCTTGTCTAAATTAGTTAATGGGTCGCGCAACGGGTACCCAACGCGGACTTAATCGAACGCTCTGATGGCCACAGTCTCGTCGTCTTTAATGTCAAAAACAGTGTAGAGCTTGGTGATCTGGAGCAGGTCGTGCACTTTCTTGGTCAAGTGCAGCAGCTTCAATTCGCCGCCCTGGTTGCGTACCGAAGTAAAGGCACTGACCAGTTCGCCGATGCCCGAGCTGTCAATGTAGCTGATGTCGCCCAGGTTCAGCAGAATTTTCTTGTGGCCCTTCGACATCAAGTCCTTGACGGTCTCGCGCAAAGTCGTGCTGCCCTCGCCTAGTTTGATACGTCCACTCAGGTCTACCACGATAACGCCCTCTACCTGTCGAACACTTGCCTTCATGCTCACGTGGAAGCCTCCTGGCGGTCCATACCTTCTGGGGTCCGCTTTGATTTAATGGGTTAAGGCCATTCTAGTGCCAAACTGCGGCTTAAGGAAATGTTAAGCCCCTCTGGCGCGGCATCCACGAGAATTTCAGCCCATCGACGGCACTCTTGTCTGTGACGCCGAAACATTTCGACGTGATGTACGGAAATGCCCCACGTCCGCGAATCTTCTTGATGCTCGCAAATTGGTTTTACTTTCCGATGCAGAACGAGCTGAAGATCAGGTTGAGGATGTCGTCGGCGGTGGTGGCCCCAGTAATCTCATCCAGCGCACGCAGAGCACTGTAGAGGTCGAGCAGGACCATCTCGTGAGGAATTTTCTGTGGGACTGCAGCAGCGGCTTTCTCCAGTGCCCCTATAGCATCGGCGACCAACTGCTTCTGGCGCACATTGGTCAGGAAGCCGATCTGGCGCTGCGAGCCGTTATCTCCGCCGACTAGCTGGAGAATTTTCTTACGCAATTCGTCGATGCCTTCGCCGGTCAGGGCCGACGTGGCTACGCAGCCCTCGGGCTCTAAAGACTTCAGTATCTGCGGCGAGGCGGCCGTTTCAACTTGAATGCGCGCCTTCGGCGCAAGGTCAACCTTATTCAGGACAACAAGCCGGACGCGACCTTCACTTTTTTCGATTAACTCGGCATCCGGATTCGAATCCGGCTTACCATGGGACTCGGCTGGATTTGCCACATCCAGCACAATCAGCACCACGTCCGCTTCGGCCAGCGCCTCCATTGACTTGCGCACGCCTATGCTTTCCGCCTCATCCTTGGCGACGCGAATGCCCGCAGTATCGACCAGCCTCACGGGGATGCCGCTAATCGCAACCGTCTCGCTGATCAGGTCGCGCGTGGTGCCGGGCGTAGCCGTGACGATAGCCCGCTCGCTCTCGACTAGGCGATTAAACAGGCTTGACTTGCCGACGTTGGGCCGTCCGACTATCGCAAGCGTCAGTCCTTCGTGCACTACTTTTCCGAAAGCGAAGCTGGCCAACAGCTCCTCGAGCGGCACGCGGATGGCGGCGATGCGTGCCAGGATCTGTTCATCGGCAATCACCGCGACATCGTCTTCGGCAAAGTCCACTCCCGCTTCCATCGTGGCGATCAGCTCCACCAGCTTCTGCTTGATGGGTTGCAACCGTTTGGACAACGCGCCGTCCAACTGCCGGGCCGCCACTTGCGCCTGGTAGAGTGTCTGCGACTCGATCAGGTCGCGCACTGCTTCGGCCTGCGTCAGGTCGATGCGGCCGTTGAGAAACGCTCGCATGGTGAACTCACCCGGCTCGGCGAGTCGCGCGCCGGCGGTGATCGACTTCTCGACTACGTGCCGCAACACTACGGGCGAGCCGTGGCAGGAAATCTCGACCACATCGTCAGTCGTGTAAGAGTGTGGCTTGGCGAAGAAGGCGACAACAACCTCGTCGATGCGTTCGCCGCTCACTGGTTCGATCAACTCACCGAAGTGCGCGCGGCCGGCTTCGAGGTCATGCCCGTGCGCCAGCCGCAGCATGGGACCGGCAATAGCACGCGCATCAGGTCCCGATATTCGCACCACGCCGATGCCGCCGCGTCCCGCAGGCGTGGCGATGGCGACGATGGTGTCGTCAAGGTGCATGAACTCAATTATTAATTAAAAGGACTGAGATGGCCGCGCTCGTCGCTTTGCGCTTGATCACTTCGCCACAAACATCGCCACGCTGCGACCCTTCACCAAATAGCTTTCCTGCGATAGCAGCGGGAACTCCTGCCCGTCTTCTGCGATGTCGAGTGGTGAGGCTTGCGCGGTGTCCACGACGCGAAACCACTCGCGGTCCCCAATCTGCGGCAGCTCAAACTCCAGATCGCCGGAATATGCATTGGCGATGAAGTGGAGGTCGTCGCGCGCGTCGCTGTCATGCAGTTGCGTCAGCTGCATGGCCACTGTGCGCGATTCGTGGCCCCAGTCCGGCTTCATGCGCTTCACGCCGTGCCAGGTGATGTGAAAGGCGCGTTCGCCGTTGAGCTGAAAATCGGCGCGTCGCAACAGCCCACAACGTTTGCGGAAGGCGATCATCAACTGGAAGAACCGTAGCAAGCCGGCGTTCGTCTCAGCCATTCGCCAATCCACCCAACTGATCTCGTTATCCTGGCAGTAGGCGTTGTTGTTGCCCTGTTGCGTGCGGCTGATTTCGTCGCCGGCCAGGATCATGGGAACGCCGTGCGACACCAGCAGAATCGCCGCGAAATTCTTCTGCTGCCGCAGGCGCAGCTCAAGGATCGCCGGGTCATCGCTGGGCCCTTCCACGCCGCAATTCCAACTGAAATTGGCGTTGTTACCGTCGGTGTTGTTGTCGCCGTTCGCCAGGTTGTGCTTCTCGTTGTACGAGACCAGATCGTTCAGCGTGAATCCATCGTGGCAGGTCACGAAGTTGATGCTGTGATAAGGCTCGCGCGCACTGGTCAGATAGAGATCGGGACTTCCCAGCAAGCGAGTCGCCAGCGGCGATGTCATCCCAGCGTCACCCTTCACAAACTTGCGGACATCGTCGCGAAACATGCCGTTCCACTCCGCCCAGCGTCCCCAGGATGGAAGCGTGCCGACCTGGTAAAGGCCAGCTGCATCCCAGGCCTCGGCAATCAGCTTGGTGTTGGCCAGCACCGGATCGTATGCCAGGCTTTCCAGCAGCGGCGGATTCTTGAGCACGCTTCCATCCTGCCCGCGTCCCAGGACCGACGCCAGGTCGAAGCGGAATCCGTCGACATGCATCTCCATCACCCAGTAACGCAGGCAATCGACGATGAAGTCGCGCACCACGGGGTTGTTAGCGTTCACGGTGTTGCCGCAGCCGGTGTAGTCCACATATTGGCCGGTGGCGGGGTCGAGAATGTAGTAGGTGGGATTGTCGATGCCGCGGAACGACCAGGTTGGACCTTGCTCATCGCCCTCAGCCGTGTGGTTGAACACCATGTCGAGGATGACTTCGATTCCGGCCTGGTGGAAGGCGCGAACCATCCGCTTGAATTCCTGAATCTGCTCGCCGTCCACCGGGTTGGAAGAATAAGCCGCATTGGGCGCGAAGATGGCGGTTGGCTGATAACCCCACAGGTTCAGCAGCGGTTCGCCGATGAAAGGGTTGACCCGGTCAGTGTCGGATTCCTCGAACTCATTGACCGGAAGCAGCTCGACCGCAGTCACCCCCAGCTTCTTCAGATAAGGAATTTTTTCGACCAGACCCAAGAAGGTTCCCGGGTGCGGCACTCCGGAAGACGGATGCTGCGTGAAGCTGCGGACATGCGCCTCATAAATAATGCTGTCCACCAGCGGAATGTTGAGCGGCTGATCGTCTCCCCAATCGAATGCACGCTCCACCAGCAAACCGTTGCGGTAGGGCCGCGCGCCCGGCTTGTATTCGCCCCATGCGCCGCCATTGGAGAGCGCGTGCGCATAGGGATCGAGCAACACGTGCGCCGGATGGAAGCGATACACCTGCGGATCGGGATTGGGCTGCATGTCGAAGCGGTAACCGTACTGGCCGCCGGCGTCCAGCCCCTCGACGAACACGTGCCACACCTGGCCGGTTCGGTTGGCCAGAGGATCGAGCGCGAACTCGACGTAAGGGTCCTGTGCTCCCGGTTGGAAGAGCACCAGCGTACACGCAGTGGCATGCTTGGAGAAAATCGCAAAGTTCACGCCGCGGCGGCGCACCGTGACGCCTAGCGGAAGCGCTACTCCGCGGCTTATACTTTGCCCGGGCGAGGTAGTGAGCGGCGCCTTCTTCGGTGCATGTTGGGTAAAGGATTTGAGTGGCATGGTTCGCGCCGACTATTGTGCGCCAGAGGGGGCGCTTTGGAACAGCAAAAAGTCACAAGGACAAAAGCTATGCGGATTCACCACGGAAACACGGAGCTCACGGAGAAGACTTTTTCAGCCGAGCGAATGCTCACCCTCGCCGCAGCAGCTCGCGCGCAATACGCGCGTACAGATCGATCGCCTCCAGGAGCTGCTTCTTCTCGATGTATTCGCTGTCGGTGTGTGCAACGTGTATCGAGCCGGGACCGATCAGCAGGGGTTTTCCCCATCGTGTCAGCGCGGGAATGTCTGTCGTGAAGGCGGCAACCATCGTCTCGATGCCGGGAACTGTGCCGAGTTCCATGTAAGGAATTTCCAGCTTGAAGTTGGCTTCAGCGTTATCACCCGCCGCCTGAGTGATTTGCCGGCGCAACTCCTCCGCCGGGTCGACCAGTCGGAACAGCAACTGCGCCACAGCGTGATCGGGAATGACGTTCGGCGCGCGGCCGCCCTCAATCTGTCCAATGTTCAATGTGCACGGGCCGGCCTTGGGATTGGTGGGCAACTTCAGCTTGCGAATCTCGTGCAGCGCGTCCAGCAGCTTTTCGATGGCCGACTCACCCAGCTCGGGATAAGCCGAGTGCGCCATTTTGCCGCGCGCTGCCAGCTCTACTCGCAGCGTGCCCTTCGACGCGATGGCCAGCCGGTTCTCGGTTGGCTCACCGTTGATCAGGAACTTCACACCCCGCGGTTGCTGATTGGCCGTTTGCGCGCCTTGGCTGTCGCGCTCCTCGCCCACCAGAAACAGCAAGCCGACGTGGATGTCTTCGGCCTGTAATTTCTCCGCTGCCGCAATCTGCGCCACGATGATGCCCTTGGCGTCGCACGAGCCGCGGCCGTAAATGCGGTCCGGCGTCTCCGACGATGGGATGAACGGCTGCACCGTATCCATGTGGGTGGAAAAGGCAAGCTCTGGCGTCGGGTGAGCTGGGTCAGTTGCCCAGATGTCAAAGCGATCGCCTTCCACGGGAATGCGCTCGACGTTGTATCCAAGCCGCGTCAATTCGCCGGCGAGCGCCTCGCCAACGGCGGCTTCCATTCCAGTGGTGGATTCGATGTCGATGAGCTTGCGAGTGAGAGCGAAGACGTCCATATGGCGCTATTTCGGCTTGCCGCTAAGCCCGGCCCACTTTTCCAGCAGCCCCAGCGTCGCTGCATAGTCGAGATCGTCCCAGCCTTCTTCGCTCGACAGCTCGTAAATCTCATCCACGGTCTGCAGAGCGGGCAGCTTCACCCGGTGCTCCTTCGCCATGTCAAGCATGAGGTGGATGTCTTTATGCATCAGGCGCAAAGGGAAGTTGGGCGAGTAGTCATGGCGCAACACAAACGGCGCTTTGTAATCCACTACGCCGGAGCGCACCATGGAAGCCTGAATCAGCTCGATCAGCTTGCTCGGCTCGACGCCCAGCTTCCGCGATAGAACATAGGCCTCGGCGAAACCCTCATAGATCAGGGCGATCATGAGGTTCATGCCCAGTTTTGCGGCCTGTCCCTTGCCGGTATCGCCGATGTGGATGACCAACTTGCCCATGGCTTTGAACAATGGATCGAGGTATTGCACCGGCTCGGTTGCGCCGCCGACGATGAAGATGAGTTGTCCGTTTTCCGCGCCGATCTTCGAGCCGGTGACGGGCGCGTCCACCCAATGCACGCCGGCAGCATTCACCCTCTCGGCAAAGCGCAGCGTGGCCGTCGGAGAAATGGTGCTGGAGTCCACCACAATCGCCCCTTCTTTCAGCGACTGCACTGCGCCATCATCGCCAAACATTACGCGCTCAACCGAAGCGGTATCGGCAACGCAGCTCCAGACAACCTCGGCCTCTTTGGCGGCGTCGGCCGGAGAAACAGCGGTGGTTGCGCCATCGACGTGCTGGCGCGCAGTGCGGTTCCATACCGAAACTTCATGCCCCGCGGCTACCAGCCGCGTGGCCATCGGACGTCCCATTATGCCCAAACCGAGGAAGGCAATACGCATGTGTTGCTCCTTAGACTTTAGACTTTCGGAATTTGACACGCGCTGGCAGGGAGCCGCTGGCGCATCGGCCCGAAACTAGATTTAAGCTGAGTGCAACAGTAAGGTCAAGGAAGAGATTGTCATCGTCTGGTTCGAGGTGCCGCATCGGGACCGCTGCCACGTGCGTCTAATCAGTTGTAACCCTCATGTTAGGACCTTCAATTCGACGTAAGGCCAGCCACTTTGGCACCCTGGTGCGCCACTCTGCCATGACCCCGCGCACTGGAGTTACGCGCAAGCCGGTGCTGGCGGATCGCAGTGAGCTAGGCGTCACCTTCATCGGACATTCGAGCTTTTTCCTTCAGATTGCGGGCAAGAATATTCTGATTGACCCCAACTTCGCCCGCTGGATTTTCGTGCTGAAGCGGCTGCGACGGCCAGGACTGAAGCTGCACGATCTGCCTGCCATCGATGCGGTGCTGGTTTCGCACGCCCACTTCGACCATTTGCATCGGCCATCGCTGCGGGCAATCGCACGGCTTACGCGCCGCCGCTCCGGCAAACGGCCCGTGATCGTGGTGCCGCGTCTTGTCCGCGACCTGGTTAGCGATCTGGGGTACGGCCGCATTGTCGAACTCGATTGGTGGGAGGAACTGCGGCTCGGCCATATCGAGATTACGCATGTGCCCTCGCGGCACTGGGGCGCGCGAATTTTGCGTGATATGTATCGCGGGTACGGCGGATATGTTTTGCGAGCGGGCCGGCACTCGCTCTATCACGCCGGCGACACGGCATACTTCGATGGCTTTCGCGAGATTGGCGAGCGTCTGCGGCCTGAGGTGGCGCTGCTGCCAATCGGCGCATATCATCCGGCCTCGTACCGCTCGGTGCATACCAGCCCGGAGGATGCGGTGCAGGCCTTCGTCGATCTGGGCGCGCGCTGCATGGTGCCCATGCACTACGGGACGTTTCGGCTGTCGCATGAGCCAGTGGAAGAACCGCTGCAACGGCTGAAGCTTGAGGCCAGGCGCCGTCGCATCGAGAAGAAGATTTGTGTGCTGGAAGAGGGTGTGACCAAGCTTTTTGATTAGCCGTCAGCTAAAACCTCTTTCTTCGCCAGAACATGTTTGATTTGTCATCCTCAGCGGAGTGAGGTGGCGTCAGCGGCCGAACGAAATCGAAGAGCCGCCGGTCGCGAACGCGGAATGATCAAGTCCCACGCAGTGGGACGATATAACATAGCCTAGCGCTTAAGCGCTGGGTACAATGTCAAACAGAATCCGAGTACCGTTAGGGGCGACACACTAGCGAGCGCGGCTTCAGCCGCGCGGTTCTTCGCTGGAGGACGAATGAAGAAGACCGCTTTCGCACTGATCATGATGTTTTCGATGTTCGCCTTCGCCGCCGACACCTACCAGCAAGGCAAGATCGTGAAATGGGAGAACGGCACGTACGCGGAAAAATCCAAGAGCAAGAACTGGATCGTCTACCAACCACAGACGGACACCACCACCTATTCCATCGCCCGCCAGAAAGAAACCAAGCCCCAAATGCAGGCTGGCGAGGTTGTGCAATACGAGATCAAGAAGAACACCCGGATCAACGTGATCAACGCCAACGGCAAGAAGCACGAATACCAGATCGTAGGGCAGACGGCCGGGCCGGGACAGTAATCGCGCGCTGTCATTTCCGGCGAGGCCGGTGAATTGGAGAAGCCAGTATTCCGGACAGGTGCTCTACTTCGGTCACTACGCGATCCAGATCGTCGATCAGCGGCTTCAGCCGGTGGGTCACGCCGCCCACCCGATACTCGCGCACCAGCGACCGGTAGTACCAAAGCGTCTTTGCCTTGGGCACGGAAAAGCGCGAGAAGGCGATCTCGCCGTCATAGCGCAAATCACGCAGAACGGCGCGCGCGTTGTACAGCTTGTCAGCGGCCGACACAAAGCGCGTCTCGGCGTCCTCATGGCGCACCCGACGCAGGTAGCGGAACTTCCGCCGCTCCCAGTTCTCCTTCTTCTTGGGGTCCTCGGCGTACGAATCGGTGCAGCCATCGACGATCTTGGCGACACGCGCCCCAAAAATCCGATCGATCACCTTTAGCATGGGCCGCCCGCCGTGGTCTTCGACCGCATCGTGCAGCAGCGCGGCGATCCCCATCTCCTCGTCGCCGCCATAGTCAAGCACAATGGAAGCCACGCCCAGCAGATGCGAAATGTACGGAATGCCGCTCTTCTTGCGGTCTTGCTCGCGGTGGACCTGCGAGGCGAAAAGCAGGGCGTGATCGAAACGCGTGGTGAGCGGGATGAACTTGCGATCGAACGAGGCAGGGTGCTTAGTAGGCATATCAGCGCAGGAAGACTGCTGAAACAGAATAACGGAAAACGGCAAAGAGCAACTAGACATTAGGAGTCGGCAATTAGCACTTGGCAGTTAGCACTTAGCCAATGGCGCTCAATACCAAGCCTTTCGACCTGTGGCATTCCGGTGTTCGGCTGAAAGCTGACGGCTGAGAGCTGATAGCTGACTGGCAAGTGCTCTAATCCAGCCTCACTAGAAACACGCCGCCCTCTTTCACGTGGGTCTTGCTGGCGACTTCCTGGGCTTTGCGCTTGTCATCGCCTTCAGGGCGGATGCGGACCCACTCGCCCGTCGGCCCGGTGAACTGAATGACGTTGGCGTCTTCGTACCGATCCTGGAGCTTTTCTTTCAGTCTGCGGGCTTCGCTTTCGCTGTGGAATGCGCCAATCTGCACACACCAGCGTCCGCCTTCCGCAATTGGTGCGGGAGCCGACAGCACTTCCAGCTTCACCTCCGCCGTCCCTGGTCGCCAGATATCGACAGCCTTTGCCGCCGCCAGCGACAGGTCGACAATGCGGTCCTCCACAAACGGTCCGCGGTCAGTGATCCGCACCATCGCCGAGCGCCCGGTACTGAGGTTGGTGACGCGCACCACCGAGTTCATGGGCAGCGTGCGATGCGCGGCGGTCATCGCATTCTGGTCGTAGATTTCGCCATTGGCTCCGCGATGGTGGTTGTACGGAGGCCCGTACCAGCTTGCCAGCCCGGTCTCGACGTAAATGGGTTTGGACTTGAGTGGGACCGTAGGCGCGGGCTCGGTGATCGCAGTTGCGGGCGACGCGGGCGGCGGCGTGACGGTCGGCGGAGGCGGGACAGGCTGGCTGCGCGCGGTCTTATGTCCGCCGCACGCCGAGAGCAGCAGCAAGGCGAAGGCGACGAAGCTGACCAGCGCGGCCCGCGCAACTGACGAGCTTGCAGTTGCGACTTGAAAGGGCACACCTTTAGGCGTGCCGTAAAAGCGTGGAAACAAACCGGGCTTTAGCCCCTGAGGAAACGCGATACGCAGGACATTCGGCAACTCCCGGCCAGTTGCTACGGCTTTTTCTGCTTGCTGGAGTCCATGTGGTCGGCGACCTGCGACAGCTTTTCGCTGGCGATGCGCAGCGCCTTGGTCGAGCCTTGCCGAATCGACGGCACCAGCTCGTCGTTGATGTACTTGATCAGCAGCTGCGTCTCTTCCTCGATGCGTTGCGTGGTGTCGCCCAGCAAATCGTCGAGCCGCTCCCCAGCCGTCTGGAAGGGACGGCGGGCGTTCTTGTTTTGTTCGTTCACAGCCAGCCACCTTGCGAGTAGCGAATAATCGTCAGGCACAAAGATTATGGCGTTGGATGGCGGCGGAGGTCAATTGGCGAGTAGGGTGCGTGGGAGCCGTCAGCCATTGGCTCTCAGCTAAACCTTAGCGTTTGTCATCCTGAGCGGAGTGAGGTCGCGGAGCGAGTGAACGCAGTCGAAGGGCCTGCGGTCCGCCCGAAGTGTGACGAACCGCACAGCCGACCAAGACCGTCCCGAATCATCATTGACCTGTGAGAGAACATCGTTATGCGACTTATATCATGGCCAGCCGCTCGCACACGTTCTACGTCGGCGTGACGAACCATATCGCCAGGCGCGTCCGCGAACACAAGAACCACACGTTCGAGGGCTTCACTGCCAGGTACAACGTTGATCGTCTGGTCTGGTACGAAATCTATGACGACATTCACCGCGCAATTGGCTGGGAGAAACAACTGAAGGGCTGGGTGCGCAGCAAGAAGATCGCGTTGATCGATGCGCTGAACCCTACCTGGCAGGACTTGTCCGAGGAATGGGGAAAGCCGATCCAGCCACTGCGGACGAACCGCAGATCCTTCGACTCCGGCGGCCAAACCCGGCCGCCTCCGCTCAGGATGACAAATCATAGAGTTAATCCTAGAAAGCTTTCCCCCAAAACTGTCATCACTAAGACTGTCATCCTGAGCGGAGTGAGGTCGCGTAAGCGACCGAACGCAGTCGAAGGATCTGCGGTTCGCCTGTGCCGCGACGATGCCGTTCCTGCCGATACTCTGCTGACGGCTGACAACTGTTAGAATTTTTCTATCCCTTATGCCACGCAAGCTATCCGGCTCCGAAGTCCGCTCCATGTTTCTGCGCTATTTCGAGCAGCACGGCCACAAGATCGTCCACTCCTCGTCGCTGGTCCCGGCCGACGATCCCACGCTGCTGTTCACCAACGCCGGCATGAACCAGTTCAAGGACGTCTTCCTCGGCCTGGAGAAGCGCGACTACAACCGCGCGACCTCGTCGCAGAAGTGCGTGCGCGCCGGCGGCAAGCACAACGACCTGGAGAACGTGGGCTTCACCAATCGCCACCACACCTTCTTCGAGATGCTGGGCAATTTCAGCTTTGGCGACTACTTCAAGAAGGACGCCATCGCCTACGCCTGGGAGCTGGTTACCTCGCCCGAGTGGTACGGCGTCGACAAGGACAAGCTCTACGTGACCATCTTCAAGGGTGAACAAGGCATCGCGCGCGACGACGAAGCGTATGAATACTGGCGCGCGACTTTAGAAAAAGATGGCGTTCCGCTGGATCGCATCTTCGAGATGGGCATGAAGGACAACTTCTGGCAGATGGGCGACACCGGCCCCTGCGGCCCGTGCAGTGAGATCCATTACGACATGGGCGTTGCGGCCAGCGACGCCGGCCACACCGACTGCCAGTTTGGCTGCGAGTGCGGCCGGTACGTCGAGATCTGGAACCTGGTCTTCATGCAGTTCGACCGCCAGCCCGACGGGGAGATGCGGCCGCTGCCCAAGCCATCCATCGACACCGGCGCCGGCCTGGAGCGCGTGACGGCGGTGATGCAGGGCGTGATCTCGAACTACGACACCGATCTGTTTACGCCGCTGATCAAGCGCGCGGCGGAGCTGACTGGCGTCTCAGTCGATCAGGAAAAGAAGAAAGAAGACGTCGAGCAGACGCACAAGCAAGCCGCGTCGTTGCGCGTCATCGCCGACCATGCGCGCGCGTCAACGTTCCTGATCTCCGACGGCGTTTTGCCGCTGAATGAAGGCCGCGGCTACGTCTTGCGCAAGATTATCCGCCGGGCGATTCGACACGGGCGCCTGTTAGGACAGGAGAAGCCGTTTCTGTTTGAGATGGTCTTCGCAGTGCGCGATCTGATGAAGGATGCATATCCCGAGCTGATCGAGAGTGCCGATCGTGTGGCCGAGATCATCAAGGGTGAGGAGACTCGCTTTGCACACACGCTTTATTACGGCAATCAGGTATTGGTTCGAGATCTCGATTCGGTTTTGTTCGATGGAATCCAAAGCTTTTTTGCGAACGATCAAACGAAGTTCGCAGCCTTCGCCTTGGTTGAACCTAACTTAGACCACCAGGGCATTCAGCAAGCATTCAGCGAGCCCGGCAAGGGCTTGGCCCTTCCTTTTTCGGATTGGCCGAAAGTTGCACAGAGAATCAAGAAATGGAGTGGAAACATAATCAAGTTTCCGGGTGACCGAGCTTTTCGACTTTACGAGACATTTGGGTTACCGCTGGATTTCATAGAGGATGCTGTTCGAGACGCTGGAGTCGAGTTTGATCGTGCCGGTTTCGACGCAGCCATGGAAGAGCAGCGCCGTCGGGCGCAGGCTTCCTGGAAGGGCGGCGCAAAGGCCACGGCGTCTCCGCTGTATCAGTCGCTGCCGCGTACCGAGTTCGAGGGCTATCGCAAGACGCTCTCCACCGGCTGCGAGGTTCTAGCCATTATTAAACCGGGGACTGGATCAGCCGCGCCCCACGGGACCATGCGCGACTCTCACGGCCCCATGAGTCTTGGTGCCGTGGAGCTAAAGTCCGGAGAACGCGGCGAGATCGTGCTTGATCACACTCCGTTCTATGCCGAATCCGGCGGTCAAGTCGGCGATGTCGGCTGGCTCTACGGCGACGATCACAACACGCTGGTTGCCGAGGTTGAAGGCGCGACCTATCCCGTCCAGGGCGTGCGCGCGCATCGCGTCGTCGCCAAGCAGACCATCCATGTCGGCGACAAAGTCGACGCGATGGTCAATGACGAGGTCCGCCGCTCGACCATGCGCAACCACACCGGCACGCACCTTCTCCACGCGGCGCTGCGCAACGTGCTGGGTACGCACGTGAAGCAGGCGGGCTCGCTGGTCGATCCCGGGCACCTGCGCTTCGACTTCTCGCACTTCGCCTCGCTCGACGATGAGGAGCTGCAGGACATCGAGGACCTCGCCAACAAGGAAGTGTTGCGCAACGATCGCGTCGAGGTTGTCGAGGACGTGCCCATCGACGTCGCCGTCAACGAATACAAGGCGATGGCGCTCTTCGGCGAGAAGTATGGCGACCGCGTGCGCGTCATCCGCATCGGCGACTTCTCCACCGAGCTGTGCGGCGGCACGCACACCGGCGCAACGGGCGAGATCGGGCTGATCAAAATCTTGAAAGAGGGCAGCGTCTCCAGCGGCGTGCGGCGGCTCGAAGCGGTGACCGGCGAAGGCTCGCTGCGTCACTTCCGCAAAGATCATCAGCTGGAGAACGTTGTCGCGACACTGGTGCACGGTGACGACGAATCTCCCGCCGACGCACTGAAGCGCGAGCTCGAACGCCGCGAAGACGAGCTTAAGAAGCTGCGCAAGGAGCTCGAACAGGCGCGCATGAAGTCGGCAGCGTCTTCGGTTTCGTCGGCGACGGAGAATGTGCGCGAGGTGAAGGGCGTGAAAGTCCTGGCCACGCGTGCCGACAATCTGGAGCGGACGCAGCTGCGCACGCTGGTCGATAACTTGCGCAACAAGCTGGGATCGGGCGTAGTGGTGATGGGATCGGTGAGTGACGGCAAGGTCGCGCTGATTGTCGGCGTGACGAAAGATCTGACCGCGCGCGTGCAGGCGGGCAAGATCATCGCCGAGGTTGCAAAGAAGGTCGGCGGCTCCGGCGGTGGCCGTCCCGACATGGCCGAAGCCGGCGGCAAAGATCCCGCTGCGCTGGATTCTGCACTGGATGCGAGTTATGGCGTGGTGGAAGGGATGCTGAAGTAGCAACAAGCCACGAGCTTCGAGCCGCGAGCCAGGAACGGTCCTTCCCCCGCAGGCGAACCGCAGATCCCTCGACTGCGTTCGGTCGCGTGCGCGACCTCACTCCGCTCGGGATGACAATCTAAAGGGATTTGAACGGCGCACCCGTTCGGCAGGCCCAGGGCATGGCTGAAGCTGCGCCCCTGCAAAGCGAATGCAATCGAGTTTTCCAGTGGCTGTCGAGCCGGCCAGTAAAGGCAAAGAGCGAAAAGCAGATCCCTCGTCGGGCTAAAAGCCCTCCTCGTGATGACAAATTAAATGGGGCGCAACGGCGCAGCTAAAGCTGCGCCCCTGCAACGCGACGACAAAAAGCCAAGAGCTAAGAGCGAACAGCTAAAAGCGGCCTCTCAGCTTGCCGCTTCGGCAGCGTCGCCTGCGCCCTGCGCGCCGTATTCCTTCAATTTGTTGTGCAGCGTTTTCAGGCTGATGCCGAGCATTTCGGCGGCCCGCGTCTTGTTGTTATTGGTGGCTTCCAGCGTTTTCAGGATGAGCAAACGCTCGGCTTCGGCCACGGTAGTGCCGACACCAAGGCGCACGGCATTGGCTTCCTGCACCGGAGCCCGCGGAACCACCTGGCCAAACCCCGGCGCAAGGTGCTTCATCTCGATCATCGCGCCATCGCATACGATGATTGCCCGCTCCAGCGTGTTGCGTAGTTCACGAACGTTTCCCGGCCATGCATAAGACTGAAACAGACCGCTCACCTGCTCGCTGACGCCCGCCACTTTGCGGTTGTGCTTCTCGTTCAAGTCAGCCAGCAAAGACTGCACCAGGTCGGGCAGGTCTTCCTTGTGCTCGCGCAGGGGCGGAAGCTGAATGTTGAACACGTTGAGGCGATAGAAAAGATCGTTGCGCAGCTGTCCGCTGGCGACGGCGTCTTCGGGAACCTTGTTGGTCGCGGTCAGCACACGAACGTCAACTGCGGTCTCGCTCTTGCTGCCCAGCCGGCGCAGCTTGCGGTCTTCCAAGACGCGCAGCAGTTTGGCCTGAGTAGCGATGGGCATCTCGGCGATCTCGTCGAGCAGCAGGGTGCCATTCTCAGCCAACTCGAAGCAGCCGATGCGGCGCTCGAATGCACCGGTGAAGGCTCCCTTTTCGTGGCCGAAGATCTCGCTCTCGATCAAGGTTTCCGGGATGGCGGCGCAGTTGATGGCTACAAATGGCTTGGCTTTGCGGTTGCTGAGAGAATGAATGGTGCGAGCCACGAGCTCTTTGCCGGTGCCGCTCTCCCCGGTGATGAGCACAGAAGCGGTACTGGGCGCGACCATTTCGATCAGGCGGAAGACTTCCTGCATTCGTTTGGACGGGCCGATGAGCGCACCCAGCACGCCGATGTCGCGCAGCTTGCGGCGGCTGGCTTCCAACTCGCGCTCGGTGCCGCGTAAACGCGAGGCATTTTGCAGGATGCTGCGCAGCCGGGTGGGATTCACCGGCTTCTCGATGAAGTCGAAGGCGCCAGTTTTCATGGCGCTGACTGCGGAATCGATGCTGCCCTGCGCGGTAAGCAGGATAACGGCAACCTGCTGTGGCTGGGCGGCGATTTGTTCCAGCAGTTGCATGCCATCCATGCGGGGCATGCGCAAATCGGTAATGACGATTGCCGGGTTCCAGCGCTCGACCGCTTCGAGCCCTTCGACGCCGTCGCACGCGGTCTCGGTTTCATAGCCCCATGCACGGACCAGTTCGGCCAGACCGCTGCGTTCATTTTCTTCGTCTTCTACGATCAGAATTTTTTCCTGGGTCATGGAGACCAGCGCCTCTCGAGTTTGATGATGAAAGCGGTTTTTCCCAGCAGGCCGATAGAACTGCTCGCAAATGAAGAGCGGCAGCCAGGCGGCGTGTGCTGGTCCGACCGTGGCCGCTAGGGTACCCACAAAGCTGCCAATAAGGTAACATTTCTGAGGCACTTGCGCGGCGCAAGGCGAATCTCAAATCGATGAGAATGTAAGGGAAGGCACGAGTGCAGGGAGGAGTCGCGATGCGGCTATTTCATCCCTGGGATTGGACTCAGTTATGAACCATTGTATGACCGCCGTTGTCCTTCCGCTGATCGCCATGGGCTTGTGTTTCGGACAAAGTCGGCCCTCGACTGCCACGGCAATGCCAAGAGCTTTCATGTCGGCTACGGCGGGTTCTTGGTCCGCGGATCTCGCAGCACAACAGAAGGCCTCGCCGGCAAACCAGCGGGCTGGCGAGCCATCCGTCATTATGGTGCAGTTGACCAAGTCAGTTGACTCACGGAAGCTCAGCGCGGGTGATTCGATAGAGGCAAAGGTCACAACGGAAGTGCGCTGGAACGGAACGGCAGTTCCGCGCGGCTCCAAAGTGATGGGCCACATTACCGAGGCGTCCTCGCGGGCCAAGGGCGATCCTGCGTCCGCCCTGGGCATTGTTTTTGACCGCATCGCGCTGAAGGACGGCACAGAGCTGCCGCTGAAGGCCAATATACAAGCAGTAGGTCCGCGTCCAGGCTACGGGCCGGGAGACACGGAAATGCAAAACCCAGCCCCTGTGTCCGCCCCCGGTGCGCCTGGATCGATGGGTGGCGCTAATACCAATCCCGTTGGACTGGGAGCGCCGCAGACGAGCTTTCCGCCTAACCCCTCAGCGAGGACGCAACCCATGCCAATGCCAACACAAGGCAGTGGCCGGGATTCCGGCGGAATCACCGAACAGTCTACCGGAGTCGTGGGATTGCCCGATCTGCAACTACGGCAGGATTCAATCGTTGCCTCTAGCGGCCAGGAAGTGAAACTGGGAGCCGGCAGCCGATTCCTGCTGCGGGTACAAAGTCAGTAAACAGCGGCAGTTACATAGCAAGGGATTGACAATCAATGTTTTGTTAATCTGAGCCGTTGCGGTACAATGGCGTGCTGTTGCGAGCAGGACTTATCCTGCGCTAGTACTAAGAATTATTGAACCGAGCTGGGCCACTTCTGTTTACGGTACTGTTGAGTTCCGGAGGATCAAGAATGTCTTCTCGTATTGGAGTAGTCCCGAGACACCGCATTGCGACAACGGTTGCGCTTGCGGTTGTACTGTGCATGTTGGGAACGTACGCCGCGGCGCAAGTTAGCATCCAGCCGAAGGATGAAGTGTATGGCGGCTATTCGTGGTTGCATCCGGCTGGGCACTATGACCTTGGCATACCGACCCAAGACGTCAGCGAAGGTGTAGATGTCTCGAACGTTTTCTATCTGCCTCAGGCCCACAACCTGGGCGTGTTGGTCGACAGCAGCATGCACTGGGGCACCAACTACGGTGGTCCTGGAAATGCTGGTGATTACTACGTTCTGGGTGGTCTCCAGTACAAGTATCACACCGACTCGTTCTCGCCATTCTTCCGGGTTTTTGCGGGGGCCCTTCGTCAGGTTGCTCCCGGGTACCCCAACACTACTGTCCATTCGATTGATGAGTGGAACGCTGCGTTGGGCGCCGGTGGCGGCTTTGACTACAATGTTTACCATAGCGGAAACACCAGCCTCGCCATCCGGGTTGCGCAAGTTGACTATATTTATAGCAATTACCATACCCCTGTCTACACCGGCTCCAGGCAGTGGAACAGCGTGCGGCTTTCTGCCGGCTTTGTGTTCGGTATAGGCAACTACTACGCTCTGACTCCGGCAGCGGCTTGTACTGCGCAGCCCACCGAAGTGACCGAAGGCGAGCCGGTAACGGTGACGGCTACCGGTAGCAACTTCAATCCCAAGCACACCGTCGGCTACGCTTGGACAACCAATGGCGGCAAG
>Ga0181505_10580338_pt1 | contig 21957 bp, 33 predicted proteins | sample PEATcosm2014_Bin_5_FD_127743 | JGI IMG/M metagenome (GOLD analysis project Ga0181505, IMG submission 127743) | Metatranscriptome of peatland microbial communities from MTU Mesocosm Facility, Houghton, MI, USA - PEATcosm2014_Bin05_30_metaT... | ecosystem: Environmental > Terrestrial > Soil >...
AATCGGCAGCAAATGCAGTTGCGGCCATCACAAGACATGCGGTGGCAACCCAGAACCCTGCCTTTGACCGGAAGGAGTTTCGCTTCATTTCGCCTCCATGAGTTGGGCACATTTCTATTTCAGGTGGGAAAGCCTAGGCGCCGAGATCGGTAACTGCGTAAAGTCCACCTGGTGAATGGCCTGGAGCAGAATTTAACGGAGACTTGACAAAGCTAAATGTGACGCAGGACACACTCTGAATGTGACAAAAGTTGTAGAAGAGATACCTGATTCTTTGCAAGGTATTGATAATAATATGGATAGAGCAATGAAGCCGGGCTTCCAAAGGCTCTACCACTTTAAGGTTATGCGCCCCGATTCGGTACTCACTAGTCTTACAATCGATGCATTGGCAGAGTCGATGAGATCTTCAACACAGGTTTAAGGTAGGGCCATTATCCGTTGACTGGCAGTGATAACGTTCCTAAGATGACGTGGAGCTGCCAAGGCGTCAAAAGGAGATTTTCTAGTGCGCAAGACATTCATGCTTTCTCTGTTGCTACTGATCTCGGCGGTCTGGTTGCACGGGCAAGATGCAGGCCAAGCTCCCGGCAAGACGTCTGACGTACCTACACTCCAAGGATGTCTGCAGAACTCGCACAATACTTACACGCTCACCGAGGAAAACGGGACGACCCATCAACTTGTCGGTGCCGTTAACAAGCTTGGCCATCAGGTCGGCCGCCAGATTGAGGTGACCGGCAAGCCGGGGATTAGGATGGCAGATAGTACGCTTGTGGGGGGTGCATCAAGCGCAACTGAACAGGAAGTGTTTGAAGTCAAAACCGTGAAGCGTCTAGCAGACGAGTGCAAATAGACCGGGCTGAAGGCCGATCGTCTATGCAAGTTGCCGCGTTGTTTCAGGAGCTAAAAGCGCTGACTGTTGAATCTGAACTGGTGCTACCGGGCAGCACTCTTCCGGTTCAGTCTAATCTCAGGACGGGAAACGTATCGACAGAATCGGAAAGTGGTTTGTTGGGTGGAATGAAGTCGTGGCGATTTCGAATCCGCCGCGAGGCTTTGATGAACCACTACCCATGTGGGCTCCCGACTGAGCCCACCGCGGAAACGATCAGAAGGCGAAACGACAGCCGATTAACGGAGCAAAGTTGCTGTTGTGGTAATAGGGGACGCCGGGCTTATGCGGAATAGCGATGGAGAGACCGCCGGTCACGTAGGAATATGCCAGTCCGGTGAAAGCGTCGAAACGCGGGGTGAAGTGATGATCAGCGTACAGCGACACCTCGTTGAGGGTGCCCGCGCAGGAAGCGCGGAAACCGGCCGTGACTGAGCATTCCGGGGGAACACGGAAGTCGTTCTGCCACTGCCGGTACCAGGCCATAGTGATGTCGGTTTTCTTGTCCAAAGCGTACTTCGCGCCCGTCCAAAAGATCTGCACCAGCTTTTCAGAATCAAGATTGTTGTCCTCGACTCCGCTCATTTGATAACCACCCTGGTCCGAGGCGCCAACGCCCAACGGGTACGTCGGGTTATGCTGCCAGATGTATTCGTAGCCGGCATAGAACTTGAACGGGTCCCACGTATACTTGGCAGCGCCCATAATGGCGGCGTTGTTGGTCACGATGCCATATACGGTGTTGGTGGTGGGGAGCACATTGTTTCCGGTGATGGGGTTGGTATTGATGCTGTTGGTCGTTGACTGATATGGCTGGGTCGGACTCTGAGGCCCCAGCAAGGGGTTCAATACGCTGATCGCCTGGTTGTAACGTTGGACGACGAGGTCGGCGGACAACTTGCCGTAGTTTCCGCCGACGTCGAATCCATAGGCATTGTTATGCGCCGATTCCGGCGTACAGTTGGCCGCAGTCCAGGTTGTGGAGGCTGAGTAGCAGCCGCTCGTGCCGTCGGCGAATTTATACATCGCGCCGAAATGGACCTTGCGATAGATGAGGCGATACTTTATGGCGTCGTCCCAACGGGAGTCTTCGGTGTCGCCGCCGCCGGCCATGGTGCCGTTATACCCGATGTACGAAAAGGCATAGGCTCCTCCGGCCGGATCGTAAAGCAGCATCGCATCGGTGCCCAGAGAGCGCTGACGACCAAAGGTCACGGTGCCAAATTGCGTGGACGATATGCCGCCATAGATTTCGTCATTAAAGGGTTGGCCCGCGCGCGTACCGTCGATGGCGAACGAATAGCCGGCCCTGGGCAGGCCGTTGTTGGCGATCTGGGTGGCTGACGCGTTGGCCAGCAGGCCGGACTGCGGATTGATGCCAGTGGAAGCGTTGAACACAACCGACCAGCCCTTCGCAAACTCTTCCTTGCCCTTAATGCCCAGACCCGTCTGCTGCAGGTTGTTCGGTGTGAGCAGGAACAGACTTTGATAGCCGTTTCGGTTCACCAGAGATTCGCCTTCATAGTTATAGCCGCTGTTTGGCAAGCCGTGGCTGACCCATCCGACGCCGATGTCATACGCACCGTACAGCGTGATGCCGTGCCAGGTCAGCGTGCAATCGGTGGTGAGGAACTCGTGGCCGCTGGCGCAGGCGTCGGGGCCGCTCCGCCGCATCGTAATGTCGACCTTGGCGTCATGGCCGGCCGCCAAGCTGATTCCGGCGTGCGTTTCATCGGCGAACCCTTGTCTTGCCGCGCGAATCTCGATGCGCCCCAGAGGCAGGCCGGACGTCTGATAGTGCCCTCCACTGTCGGTCTTGATGGTGCGCGTTTCCCCTGTATCGACGTTCTTGATGGTCACCGCGACATCGCGGAGGGCTGCGCCAGTCTGGTCCGTCACCATGCCGGAAAGGCTCGCTCCCGTTTGAGCCCACGCCGAGGATAACGAAAGCAACAAACCAACCGCCGCGATAAACAGGTAAGCCTTGCGCATTTCGACCTCAAAAAATCAATCGTTTGGGACAGAAGCCGCAAGTGTACACGAGATACGATTCTATTGTCCAAATATGTACGCTTTAATCGGTTTTGCAATGAGTCCGTGCGCTATACTTATGCGGCTGCGACTGAGTTGACCGGGAACTTCGTTGTCGCTACGATTGCGTCCCGATGCAGAAGAATGGCAAAGCCGGATGGAACGGTGAGGGACTGCTAAAGCTTCGTGACGCAGCCTTGCAACTTGGGATCAGCTTCCCAACGATCAAGCAGTGGATTTACAAGAAGAAGATTCGAAGCACTCAGACTGCGGGAGGACACCATCGTATCCCGCAGAGCGAAGTGGACAGATTGCTTTTCCGAACCCGTGGTAAGACGGAACAACAACGCAAACAGGAGATCCGGCGGGTGAGTGGTCGGAATCAGCTTGTGGGTCGAATAGAGTCCGTGCAAATTAGCGGTTTGATGGCCGAGGTAAGAGTTTCGATTGGCGGTCAGGAAATCACGTCGATTATCACGGCACGCTCTGCCAGAGAAATGCAGCTAAAGCGGGGACAGACTGCCGCAGCCCTCATAAAGGCTACCGAAGTGATGATCTTGCGGGTTTGACTCATGAAAACCTACCCTTTCCACACGTGCTACTCGTTCTGCTGCTGAGTGCCGCACTGGCGCAATGCCAGCAACTCACGATTTAAACGGAGGGCGGAAAACCGACTGTGTTGGCGAGGTCGGACATCGAGTCCTTGCCTCACGTCAAGGTCGCGACTCATGGATCAGAGAATAACGTCACATTCGAGGGCGTGGCATTGAGGACAGTTCTCGAAAAGGAGCGTTGAGTTCGGACACTCCATGCGAGGCAAGCGGTTAGCTTCATGTCTTCTCGTGGAAGCTGCCGACGGCTACAGTGCCGTCATCGCCCTTCCTGAGATTGACCCCGACTTTACCGATAAACAAATTGTTCTTGCCTTCTTGCAGGACGGAAAACCACTGCGATTTGAAAGTTGCGAGGTCAGCAGGTTCTGCAGAAGGAATCGCGAAGAAGTATGAGGCGGCGCTACAGACGGATGATCAGGACGTGGACCCGGTGACCGCCGTTCGCTTTGGCGATCACGATGGCCACCTCCGGCCCTACCGGCGGACCTACCGTTGTCCGATGTATGCACCCTGCCACTGGAGGTAAGAAAAAAATCGATTAAATTGAACCAAATATGATCTACAATCGTCCAATACGCAGTGGGGGGATGCTCTTGCCATACAACGGGCATTCGCGAGAAGGATCAACCGGACTAGCTGCCACACGTGCCGGGCTACTATGCGCGTCGATCCTCCTGCTTATACTGGTTCGGGTTGCCCCACCTTCTTTCCCGCAAGTTCTCTCACACAAGTCAATCGCTGTTAAGTGCGGTGAGCAAGTCGAGCACAGACTGTGCTTCGACCACTGCGCGTTCCAGTGGAACTCTCCACCTAGGGCATCTCACTTGGCTCCTCCGCCAGCCCCAAACCTCGGGGTAATCCCCGAGATGGAATCCGTTCCGACGTTCCACTACAAAGGGTTTCATTACAATCGACCCCCACCCTCCTGCTAACCAGAATTGTCTCCAAGAGACATTTGCCGGAACGATGCGAGCTTGCTTTTCAGTTCTGTTTTCGCATTCGTAGATATCCGAGCCCAGGCAAATCAAGTTAGCAAGCCAGCATCCCGTTAGGTTCCCGCGCCAGTCCTGAATCGCGTGAAAGGCGATCAAGGGCCGAAGGCGACATGGTCAAACGAAGGATAAGGTCCGTTGCTGGCGACTGAAGGATGCAAATCCGATGAGGGTTCTTTGTGTAGAAAATCGGCCTGACTACATGGCAGCGCTGAAACACGGGCTGAAGAGAACCGGGTGTGAGGTGGTTGCCGCAAACACTGCCGAAGAAGCTCTGGGACTGCTGGTAACGGAGCTGATTGAAGGAGTGCTTTTGGAATACGATCTGCCCGGCGCCACCGGCGCAGCTGTGCGCGCCGATATGAAGTTGCTGCGTCCGGATGTTCCCATCCTGTTGTTCAACGGCATCAGCAGTCAGACGCCGTTTCTACTTCGCTTCTTCGCGTCCTATCTCCGAGATCCGCGCCCAGAAGATGGAAACGGAGAGTGATCGGATGAGTCTCGATATTGGAGGAAAGGCAGCGGCGGCGGCGATTTAGATGGGGCATCGTCATGACGACGGTATTAGTCATATACGTGCTTTATGCGAGTGTGGTCCTTGTCTGGAGTTCCTTGGATCAATCTAATGAGGGCCTTCGGCACTTGGTTGTTTCTGCCGCTCTGCTGGAGGAAGGCACAGTTCTGGGAACAGATCCTGTCGTCATCGAGCTGCGTAGTGTAGAGCTAGGTCTGCAGCGCGTTTCCAGTCTCCCCGGCTCATTGGTGGTTTCCCGGACTGAGCTTAACAGCCTGGCTCGGTGGACTCCGCCGCGCGCCACTCTGGTTTTTTGCGGACGTGGCGAACGCCGTTACCTGGATTCAAGGGTTGAGGAGGCGCTGCTCGAACTAGGCATCGGCGCCGTTTACTGGTTGGATCTCCCCACTGAGTATGAGCCGAGGCATGCAAGTGTGGGAACAGTTTCGCGGTCTGGGAAATCGTAATCACGATTTCTGCTCCGCCGTTGAACAGGAGGAGGTTGCCATGAATCGACGGCCGCTGGAAGTTGCTGTGTCAGTGTTTGCTTTCAGCGTGACTACGGAGTTGCTCTGCATCAGGATTCTGCGCGGTTCGTTGATCGATTGGCTCCATCATCCGCATCGCCAGTTGCTTCTTCTCTCCATGATCCTCGTCAACCTCTTAAACGCCGCCATCGCCATGTATTTCAGTTCCCGGGCGGTGAGGGCGGAGGTCAACTTGAAAATCCGAGAGAGGAAGCAGGAACAGATTGGCATATACCTGAATCATCATCTGCGCAACGCCCTGTCGGTTGTGCAGGATGCCGCTTTCCTGACCAATGATGAGCAGACCATCAAGCTGTGTGACGACGCAGTGAAACGTATTGTGCAGGTTCTTGTAAGCACAGAAGCCGGTTTGACCGACCCGAGTGCTGTTCTTTTGGCAACCGTCACGGGTAGACGCTCAGGCATTAAAGGCGGCAACGCATGAACAGTCGTCAAGGCCGGTATGTCGGAGCAGTTGCTGCTCTCCTGTCAATCGGGCGCGAGCACTCCTACTCCCAGTTTTCGTTCCAAATTCATCTTCATCCGCGGATTTGGATCCCGAGTCTTACCGCCGGCCACCGCCCGTTCGATAGTTTGGGGACGCATCATTCATATTTCATGCGCGGGACAGTCGGCATTAAGGGTCACTATCAAATGGAGGAACGCCATGCAAAACAACAATGACGAACGCGCCTGTGCCATCTGCCAGTCGGTCAACGTGGCGGCAGTCACTTGGGATAAAAGGTGGCGTTGTGCGAGACCCATTGGCACGAGCGTGAAAGCATGCAGTTGGGTAGCGACCAGCTGCTTCGACACCGGACGGCAATAGATTCTTTGGAGAGGGCCCTCCAGGAGGAGTGGCTAGCTCTTACAACGATGAGTGGCGCCCTGTGCGCCTAGGTCCGCCAGATTTGGCGACCAGGCTCGCAGGTGCCCCACTCGCCAGTGCATTTGGAGCGTCGCGGCGATGTTGCCCGAGCCCACGACGGCCCGGCGCATGCGAAGGTATCCAAACGCCCCCTAACTCAGCCAAAGCAGCAAAACCGCGATTGGAGGTTATATGGCAAGAACATTGGCGAGAGCTCCGACGACACAATTATCTCAGGAGCGGTCGAAAGAGAACATCTCCATGAGGAGGTTGTTGTTCGTTCTGCTGCTTTCTGGCAGCTCTCTACTAGCGCAAAATAGCACTCCCAGGACCGCGGATCAGAACAACTCAAACGGTTCCAACGGGCAGATCACCGTCCAGGGCTGCGTCGACAGAGCTCGCGGTGATTACATTTTGTTCCGGCAAAACCCAGGTATGACTTATGAACTGCAGGCTAAGGGGAAAACAAGACTACGCCAGTACTTGGGACAACAAGTGGAAGTGACCGGGACGAAGTCGCCTTCGTTGAGTACAAGCTCTGACAGTTTGACAAACTCCGGTTCTCCGGCGCCGGTCACATTAACCGTCATCTCTATAAAGACGATCGCGAAGGAATGCTCTTCGTACGAGGTTCCCAGGCAGTAGCAGCCAGTGAAAGCAGCGGTTCAGGAGGTGTTTAGAAGTCGTGAACCAGAAGAAGCGTAAGACGGGATGCCCGAAGTTGCCGAAAGGTGAAGCTAAGAACGGAACCCTGCCCGCCGTGCGCTTCGCGGCGTCCGACATAAAAGCTGTAGAGGCCGCAGCCAAGGCCAGGAATCAAAGTCTTTCAGGGTGGGTTCGCAGCACGTTGCTTTCCGCTGCGGGAATGTGAAACGGGCAAACCAAGACACTACGGCAAGCGAGGTAGAAAGCTTTGTACTTCCAAAAAATGGCGGGCCTCTCGCCGACACAATTAAGCATACAACCCGAATACCGGGCGCTGACTCGCATCCGCCTGAAAACCTACCCCGCCAGTTTCCAAGCCAAGCGAGCAGCACCGACCGGAGGCTGATCATGAGAATAGTGATTTCACTCTTGGCGCTGCTGCTAATAGTTGCCTTAAGCACATTAGGGCAAAGCAAGTCGTCCTCAATGGGCCAGGCCGACCCGGCAGCAACAAGTCCATTAACCGAAAGTTCCGGATGTCTGCAAGGCACTTCTGGTGCCTATCGGCTCGTTCGGGCAGATGGAACCGTACACCTGCTGATGGGAGACGACGAAGTCCTGAAAGGCCATGTGGGCGACACCGTCACGTTGAAAGGCTATCGGGATAGCAATCGCGATGCCAGTGCCAGCAGCGACGAGGGTACCGCACATGGTCTGCGGTTCTTCCAAGTAAGATAGCGTTGCAACGGAAAATAGCAAGTGCAACCAAAAGTAGAGCGTTACTGTAGAAGCATTACTCACGGAGAACGCAAGGCAGACCGCAGGGCGAGGTTTAGCCTGGCGTTTTCCGTAGTGACGAATCGAAAAATCGAAAAACGGAGTACTCGCCCTGGGAGGTTTTGTTATGCGCAAGACACTGCCCCTTGTTTTACTGCTGCTATCCTTTTCGCTTTGGTTGCAGGCGCAAGAGGGCGATCCGGGAGCGGATATCTGGCAAGCTCCCACCGGACCAAGCAGAGTCGACGGTTGCTTACAAAGCTCTGGTGGCCATTACACAGTCACAGGTAAAGACGGGACGGTCACAGATCTTACCGGAAATACGGCCTGGCTCAGCCATTATGTCGGGCACGAAGTCGAAATTACCGGTAAGCCTACGGTGAGAACACTCGATACAACGGCGAAAGACGCTGCATCCACGGTAGAAGAGCTGCCCGCCCTGGAAGTAAAAAGCGCCAAGGAAGTATCGAAGACATGCGCCGCGGCAGCGCACGGCTCCTGATTTTCAGCGTCACCCACAAATGGCGAAGACGGGGCACGCGGCGGTTGCGACGAGTTGGAATGCCAGACTCTTGTGGAGATGCCTGGCGAATTGAGACTCGCCTTTGACTCCAAGCACAATCAGGCCGGCCGTATCGCCTCTTGCGCGCTGCAAAATCTCGGCGGCTTTCACCCCGTGCTCCAGCTGAGCCCCGGTGAGCACCATGAGGCTTCGCCGTTGGGGAGCTTACGACGCACAGCGTCGCAGTACCGCTCCTCACGCCTGTGCTGCGCTTCATCGCTTTTATCACCATGCTCGGACAGCAAATGACAAACCTCAAGACGAGCATGGAAGTCATGGCTAAGACCAACAGCGTAGGGTGCGGCCGCAGCCGATTCCGGGGTGAAGTCGGTGATATACAGAACATGTTCGAACGAGGCATCAAGTCCGATGCCCGCCGGCACGTGTCGCCCGACGTTGAGGGTTGGACAGGGAACCGATAAGAGCACTTCTTCGGCGTTGGACCCGATCAGCATGTGGCCAAGACCGCGATACACTCCATGCGTTCCCAACACGAGAAGGTCGGACTCAATCTCTTGTGCTTTCCTAACAGGCCGTGGTGGAAGGAGCCGATTTTCTGCAAAGCGGGCGGCGCAACCGGGTGCGCGATTTTGCGACGTACTTGGTAGCCGATGCGAAGATACGGCTGCTGCGACATTGTTGCTGACCATTCCCATGCCAGAGCAGAAAAAGTAGGCTCAGAACAAGCTGGCCAGAGCGGTTGCTCAGCTCTCGCGGCGTGCCCGCACCGAGCAGGTGGCGCAGAATCAGGCTCAGGTTGAACGCGCCGACATGAAGCAGCTGCCGCTTCAAAATGTTGTCCCGTCCGCGCAGATGGCAGCGCCGCATACCGCCAGTCTCGTAAGGCCGGCAGGCGACATCGAACGGATTATTCGATGCTGAACTCCCATCCGCAGTAGAGGCCTTGCGGCCCGTCCGGAGGACAATGCAAGCACGCGGTGCGGATGCGTGAGTCAATGGTTCGGGCAAAAGTCTCGAACTCGATTATGCCGATACTTTTGCAAGGAAAATCCGGAAGCCCCTTGCGCCGCCGCGTTTCCTGAACCCTGCAAACGTCCATGAAGAACCGCAAGTGCCTTCTACCCCCGGACCATTCCACCCGCTGCGCATTGATGACGCTGTACATGCGCAAGCCCAGTGCTCTTTCCAGCGCATCGAGACCACCCTGCTGAGGGATATGAAACATGGCCATGATGCGCTGTGCCTCAGCGGCAGCAAATCGTTCCCAGGAGTGCGTATCCAGTTCGATAGCCGTCTCCATGCCAAAGCGATCCTCGGCTGCCAGGAACCAGCATCCGTCGTGAGCCAGCCAGTTCTTGGCGAACATTTCGAGAGCGCGCAGCAGGTCATCGCGGCTCATCGAATCGAAGACGGTCTTAGGGTTAGGACTCATGTACGTTTCACCTCAGCCGCAAGGAAACCTCAATTTCGCCTGCGACAGGAACTCGATCCGCTGCTCAAGCGTCGACATTGTATTTCACTTCGGCACGGCGTACACCACGTCGCCCAAAAGTCCGGCAGCACGACTCTGCCTAGTTCCACAGATTCAGCGGCAACACAGAAGCATAAACCATGGCGAACATTGGCAGGTGCGCAGCGGTGCATCCTGCCTTGATTGAGTCCTCGTTCACCGTTGATATGTTGCGAGCGTATTCGATCGTTACCGGGGGCTGCGGATTGGTCCGTAGTAGGTCGTTCCTTGCCCTTGGCCCTCGCAACCAAAGGCCCGTTTTCGCGTCTAAGCAGATGGTTTCTATGTCCTGCCCGCGGCTGTGGCCGGCGAGTGGCGGTCTTGTACAGCGCCGGAATTTTAGCGTGTCGCCACTGCTGTCAACTTAAAGAGGTCTGCACGATTGAAATGGTTCGGGCGACTTTAGTGTCGGAAAGCCTGCAAAGTGTTTTTGTCATGTCGTCCTCAAATTCGCTGCACCCATCGTGAGACATGGGCACCTTCGATCTCCTCGCCTGGAGCCGCTATTCAGCTTTGGCTACGTGGGGATATCCGCCAATTTCGCCCAGCAGTAGTTCCGCCGATGCAGGCACAGCAACTTTGCCGTCAAGAATGTCATGACGATTTACATTCTGGCCATACATGGCTTCGTCTCCACTTTTGTCGGCTTGCACCACGGCGCCGTTCAGGCTCACCCCAGCGAAAACGCCTTTGGCACGCGAATAAGACAAATCTCCGCATTCAGTTTAAGGTCGGTGCCAGCCCCGCGCCGCAACCTGGAGGATCGCTCGACCAGCCGCCTCGTCGCTCTGAGCGGCGGAAGGCGTCGCCGCTAACGCTACCAGGACTGCGATAGCGAGGGCCAGCAATAGCTGGCAACGATTAGGTGCAATTCGTCCCGGCGAAGTCAACCGCCGCCTTAGCACTTATGCTCCGACCAGTACGGACTGGTTTGCCGGTACGATCTCAAATGTGGTGTGCAATTCGGCGGTCTGCTTTACCATTGCACCCACGGAGCAGTATTTCTCTTCCGAGAGCCGGATCGCCTCCTCGACCGACTGCTCAAGGACATCGACGCCGGTCACAATGTGATGAATGCGAACCTGTGTGAAGACTTGCGGGGGGCCGGAAGCCTGATCAGCTTCAACCTTCACTTCGTATCCCGTGACCTCCTGGCGCTTCTTGCGCAGGATGTTGATGACGTCGAACGCCGTGCATCCCGCCAGCGCAACCGCGACAAGTTCAATCGGCTTCGCTCCGGTGTTGCCGACAGCGTCGTCAAGCAGGAGGTGATGCCCCGTGCCGCTGGTAGCTATGAATTGGCGATGAGTGCCTTGTGGCAGAGTCAAAGTAACGCTGGCAGAAATCATTTCGTTCTCCGGGCTCGAGCCTCAGAAATCGGACTCGGCAAAGCCCATTACATCGGGCTACAGGATGAAACGCAGTGACGGATGAAGGTGTTACAGGTTAATTTGCACCGACGGCCGCGAGTGCCAAAATGGGAAAGCTTGCACTAGCCGCCGCGAACTGCTCAAGCGAGACTGGTATGCCATGTATCAAAATCTCAGCAACCTCCATCACCTGCCTCGCACCATCTTGTCTACGGAGTCGTTTATGCGCAAGGTAATGCTCATTGGTTTAGTGCTGCTTGGCGGTTCGCTTTGGCTGCAGGCGCAAGAGGGCGATCCGGGAGCGGATATCTGGCTGACCCCCGCCGGCCCAAGCACTGTCGACGGTTGCTTACAAAGCTCTGGCGGCCATTACACAGTCACAGGCAAGGACCGGACGGTCACAGATCTTACAGGTGATACGGCTAGGCTCAGCCGTTACGTGGGGCACGAAGTCGAAATTACCGGTAAGCCCACGGTGAGAACACTCGACACAACCGTAATCCATGCTGCGTCTACAGCAGAAGAGCTACCCGCTCTTGAAGTAAACAGCGCCAAGGAAGTATCCAAGATATGCGACCCGGCAGGGCAATGATCCTGATTTTCAGCGTCAGCCACAAACGGCGAAGACGGGGCACGCGGCGGTTGCGACGAGTTGGAATGCTAGACTGGTGTGCAGATGTCTCGCGAATTGTGACTCGGATTTGACCCCAAGCACAATCAGGCCGGCGGTATCGCCTCTTGCGCGCTGCAAAATCTCGGCGGCTTTCACCCCGTGCTCCAGTTGAGCTCCCGGTGAGCACCATGAGGCTTCGCCGTTGGGAAGAGTCCGACTCACGGCCTCACAATAGTGCTGCGCAATCCGGCTTTGCACTTCACCATTTCGATCCCCGTGGTCGGGGAGCAGGTGGCAAACGTAAAGACGGGCATCGAACTCCTGGCTAAGACTGACGGCGTAGGGCGCGGCCGCAGCCGATTCTGGGGTGAAGTCGGTGATATACAGAACATGTTCGAACGAGGCGTCAGGTCCTATGCCGGCCGACACGTGTCGTCCGGCGGTGAGGGTTGGACAGGGAGCCGATAAGAGCACTTCTTCGGCGTTGGACCCGATCAGCATGTGGCCAAGGCCGCGATACACTCCATGGGTTCCCAACACGAGAAGGTCGGGCTCAATCTCTTGTGCTTTCCTAAGCAAGGCCTCAGGCATCCAGCCTTCGACTAGACGCCATTCCACGTCAACTCCAGCCCGGCGTACTCCGGCAGCGAAGGCTTCCAAGCGGGTTTCGCGACTTCGCCGGGAAATGCTGGGGCCGTCGTGAAGAACCTCCACTTCAGCAGCGGCTTGCGGCATATGGAAGACGTGCACCATTAGCAGTTTCGCCTGATAGTGGTGAGCAAACGCGACGGCGAAGTCCAACGCGAGCCTTGAACTCTCCAGAAAATCCGTGGCAAACAGGATTGTTTTGGGACGTAAAGAAGTGGTCATACCTCAGGCCTTCTCGGTGAGGATAGCATGAGATTTCATCGTCACATCTAACCGGTGGTTGATGGTGGAGAGAGCGGCACTGCTGACTCCGGGTTCTGTCCCGTCATGGATCGTCTCTAGAAATCGTTGAGCTGAAATCTTGCTGCCACACGCGCTTACGAACACAGTCATTCCACGTATAATACTCAAGCGAGGGTTTTTATTGCCGAGCGTGAGTTTCCCAAGCAGGCGGAACAAAACACTGGAGCGGTCGCTGTCAGCGATATTCGGCGTTTTGGTGTTCTTCTTCGCTTTCCATGCGAAGACCGCCGTCTACAACGGAGGCATCCCGGCAAAAGCCACTCCGTCGACCGCGTCCAAGCTCTGGCTCAGCGGTCAAAAGATGCAGGTCCATAGCTTAGAAACAACCAGCGACATGCTGTTCTGGACAGCCGCACTGTATTTGTTTGGGCTGTATCTGCAGCGAGGACACTGTGTCCCGAGCGTCTTGCTGACTCCTCCCCTCAGAAATCTTCCTCTTCGGCATCTAAATCGGTTCCTGCGGCCTCCGCCCTTCCAAAACTAATTCCCCTGCGTCCTAATTCATTCTTGCTCCGGGTTTCGGTCGTTTTCCGGCCACACTGCTCATGCCGGGTGGAAGACGGCTAAAGGAAACTGCTTAAGTGGAAACAAGGAAGGCGCCATGCCAGTTCTGACCGAAGAAACGAAATCTGCTCCTGCTCGCTCGAATCGCAAGTGGATCGCGGCGGGGGTTGCCGTTGTGTGTCTGCTAGTCGTTGTCCTGGTCCTCAAGCGGGTGCGGGCGGGCGGAGAGGAACGGGCTGAAGCGGGCACCAACGGTGAAGCCCCACCCGTGTATGCCGCGGTCGTTCCGGCCCAGCGCCGGACAATTTCGAACTCGCTTTCTATCGCCGGGCAATTCAGTCCATACCAGAATGTCGAACTACACGCCAAAGTAGCGGGATATATCAAAAACATCTACGTCGACATTGGGGACCGCGTGCATACCGGAGAGGTGTTGGCGGTGCTGGAAATCCCGGAGCTCGTGGCGCAAGTGGATGAGGCAAAGGCTGAAGTGCACCATGCGGAAGAAGAGATCCAGCGGGCGAAAAGCGAGGTACTGCGCGCCGAAGCCGACAATGTGGCTTTGCACTCCAACGCCGAGCGATTGGTCAACACTGACAAGGTGCAGCCGGGATTGATTGCCCAGCAGGAGCTCGACGACGCAACCGCCAAAGACCGCGCTTCGCAGGCTCGTGTGGACTCGGCTAAGTCTTCTCTGGCGGCCGCCAAGCAGCAACTGGCGGTAGCGCAGGCGGACCAGCAGCACTATGCCGCGCTGAGCAACTACGCCAAGATCGTCGCTCCTTATGCCGGCGTGGTGACCTGGCGCTTTTCCGATACCGGTTCGCTCGTGCAGGCCGGAACCTCGAACACCAGCGGGCTTCCCGTGGTCACCGTGGCACAGATCGACTTGCTGCGCTTGCGTATTCCCGTACCTGAATCGCTGGCGGCGAAGGTTCGCATTGGCGATTCTGCTGATGTCCACGTGCAAGCGACTGGCGAACACTTCACGGGCAAGGTAACGCGTTTCACCGACGCGCTGGATCCTTCGACCCGGACCATGCAGGTCGAGATCGATGTACCCAATGCCAACTATCATCTGCAGCCCGGGATGTACGCCGATGTTCAGTTGAGCGCCAACAGCCGTCCCAATGTCCTCACCGTTCCTATCGAGGCCATCCGGCGAGGAGACAACAAAACCAGCGTGCTGGTACTGGACGCAAACAACCGGGTGCAGTCGCGGGAAGTACGAGTGGGAGTGGAGAGCTCTGACAACGTTGAGATTTTGGCGGGACTCACGGAAGGCGAGAGAGTAATTGTGGGGAACTTGGGCAGCTATCAACCCGGCGAACTGGTGCGGCCAAAGGCTGGCGTCTTCGAGTCAGGTCCCGGCGACAAGGGGACGGAATAGCTGGCATGTCTAGCTTCGCGATCAAGTATCCGTTCTTCATCCTGATGCTGTGCCTCGGCATCATTGTGGTCGGAGTCACCACCGTGAAGCGCATGCCGGTGGACTTGTTCCCGCAGATCGACATTCCTGTGGTGGTGGTTGCCACCTTCTACAGCGGAATGCCGCCGCAGCAGATCGAAGGGGACATCACCGACACCTTTGAGCGATTCTTCACCCTGGGCAGCAACATCGATCACATCCAGTCGCGATCGCTCACGGGCGTCAGTTTGATCAAGGTTTACTTCCAGCCGGGGACCGATCCGGACGCCGCAGTCAGCGAGATCGCCAATCTGGCAATGGCTGATCTACGAAGATTGCCGCAGGGCACGCTGCCGCCGGTGGTGCTGAAGTTTGACGCGTCCAGCATGCCCGTCTGCCTGGTCACGCTGAAGGGCGAGGGACTGACCGAAACGCAGCTGCATGACCAGGGACAGTTCAACGTTCGCAACCAGATCGCGAATGTGCCCGGCGCCTCCGTGCCGCAGCCCTTCGGCGGCAAATACCGGCAGATTCAGTTTTACGTCGATCCGGTGAAGCTGGAGGCGGCGCAGCTCAGTCCCATGGATGTAGTCGAAGACATTAACAAGGCGAACTCGATTCTGCCCGCAGGTGACGTTCGCATCGGTCCCTTCGACTACAACATTTACAGCAACAGCCAGATCCCGAACGTCAGGGAGATGAACGACGTTCCGCTGAAGGCGATCGGCAACAATGTGCTGCGCTTCGGCGATATCGGGCATGCCGAAGATTCCTCGGCAATCCAGTACAACATCGTTCGCGTGGATGGCCAAAAGTCGGTCTATCTGCCGATTCTGCGGCAGGGGGGAAACAGCAACACCATCCAGATTGTGAATGGTGTACGGGACCGGGTGAAGAACCTGCTGGATGTGCCCGAGCGTCTGGTGGCCTCGGTAGTCTTCGATCAATCGCAATATGTCAAAATCGCGGTTACCAACGTGCTGCGCGAAGGCAGTATGGGTCTGGGTCTGACGGCCATCATGATCCTGGTGTTCCTCGGCTCTCTGCGAGGAACAATCTCCGTCCTGCTCTCCATTCCGATTTCGTGTCTGGCGGCGTTTCTTCTGTTAAATGCTTTCGGCAGCTCGATCAACACGATGGTATTGGGCGGTCTGGCTCTCGTCCTCTCTCGACTAATCGACAATTCGGTAGTGGTGCTGGAGAACATCTTCCGTCATATGGAAGCGGGCGAAGATGCTCGCACGGCGGCCGAGCAGGGCGGCAAGGAAGTGCAGTTAGCTGTTCTGGCCGCGACCTTTACCACTGCCATCGTATTTTTTCCGGTGGTGTTTCTCTCCGGGGTCAGCAAATACCTCTTTACCGCATTGGCTCTGGGCGTAGTGCTGGCGTTGACGGCGTCATACCTGGTGGCGATGTCGGTTGTGCCAGTATTCTGCTCGCTGTTCATCAAGTCGGAACATGGCAGTGAAGCCGAAGGCGAGCGCGAGGGCGGCCTGCTGGAACGCCTACTGGGACCGTTCAATCGCGGGTACGATTACGTGCTGGCCAAGTACGACGAGTTTCTCGACAAGGCGCTGGGTCGCCCCAAGATGACGGTGGCGGTCATTGTCGGTGTATTCGTGCTCAGCCTAGCCTTGGCGCCGTTGCTCGGCGTTGCCTATTTCCCCCGTACCGACCCCGGGCAGTTCGTTATCAATGTGAAAGCGCCGAGCGGCACGCGCATCGAGTTGACCAACGACTACATGGCGCGCGTGGAGGACGACATCCGCCAGGTTGTCCCCGCGGATGAGCTGCGCATGATCGTGTCCAACATCGGGGTCAATGCGGATTTGTCCGCCATCTATACGACGAACTCGGCCATGCACACGGCGTTTGTGCAGGTACAGCTGCAGAAGGAGCACAAAACCAGCAGCTTCGTTTACATCAATCGCGTGCGCCAGAAGCTGGCCAGCGATCTGCCGGAGCTTTCTACCTTTTTCCAGACCGGTGGACTGGTCGATTCTGTGGTGAATCAAGGTATGCCGGCGCCTATCGACGTTCAGGTCACGGGAAATAATCAGCATGAAGCTTATGACATAGCTAAGGAGATGGCGCAGAAGCTGCGAAGAATGAAGGATGTGAGCGATGTCCTGATCCCACAGGACCTCGACTATCCTGGCATCCAGCTCGATGTCCGGCGTGAAATGGCGGCGCGCCTCGGCCTCAATGCTCAGGATGTGGTGGACAATGTAGTGACGGCGCTTACCTCCAACGGCATGATTGCGCCGGGCTACTGGATCGATCCCAAGACCGGCAACAACTACTTTCTGACGGTACAGTACACGCCCAACCAGATTGGCAAGATGACCATGGAGGACTTCAGGCAGATCCCGTTGCACGCCAAGAACAACGCCGAAACCACGATGCTGGAGAACGTGGCCGACATCAAAATGATCGACACTCCCACCGAGGTCGACCACTACCAGTTGTTCCGGGTCATCGATCTCTACGTTTCACCAAAGGGCGAGGATCTAGGCGCTCTCGCCAAACAGGTGCAAAAGATCATCGACCAAACCAAGTTGCCGCCGAACACGCGTGTGCAATTGCAGGGATCGGTGGTCGCGATGCATGACTCGTTCAAGAGCTTCGCTATCGGATTGTTGCTTTCGATCGTCCTGGTGTATCTGATCCTGATGGCGCAGTTTGCCTCCTTCAGCGATCCCTTCGTGATCCTGCTGGCCGTGCCGCCGGGATTCACCGGTGTGATCCTGTTCCTGCTGATGACGGGCACAACGGTCAACATCATGTCGCTGATGGGAGTGATGATGATGATCGGCATTGTGGTGTCGGACTCGATTCTGATCGTGGAGTTCACCCGCGAACTGCGGCGCCGCGGAGACCCTTTGCGCACGGCGATCAAGGATGCCTGCCATGTGCGCCTGCGGCCCATCATGATGACGACCTTTGCAACTTTTCTGGGACTGATTCCCCTGGCTCTGGCCCTGGAAGCGGGTAGCGAACAGTACGCTCCGCTGGCGCGCGCCATCATCGGAGGGTTGATGTTCTCGTTCATCGTGACCCTCTTTTTAGTGCCGGCGGCCTACTACCTGATGCATCGCGGAAAAGAAGAACAACAACCCGGACAGGAGGTGCAAGCTTGAGACGCAAGACCCTTTGGCTTGTGATTCCAGTTCTGGGGACCAGCGTTTCCCTAGCGGCGCAGACGGCATCTCCCACACTCCCGACTAGCGTGCCTGCACAAACGGAAACGTCGCCTCCTCCGCCGCAGATGCAGACGTTGCCGACGGCGCCGGCTACTACACCCGCACAAACGTCGCCTCCTCCGCAGTCGCTGCCAGCGCCGTCGGGGCAGTCTGCCGCTGTGCCACAACCTCCGCCGCAGATTCCTACGACCGGCGCAGTCCAACGCCTGACGGTCCAGGACGCAGAGGCACTGGGGCTGAAGAACAACCCGCAAATCTCTGTGTACCGCCTGCTGTCGCTGGCTTCCAATCAGGTCACCCGCGAACAGAAAGCTGCTTACTATCCAAATGTGTATGGGAGTTTGACGGCGGTCGAGCCGAAGGAGGGCACACGGATCGCAGCAGGTCTCCTCAATAACCCCAGCGTCTACGAACGCGCGGCCGGTGGACTTACACTTTCGCAACTCATTACCGATTTCGGACGCACCAACAATCTGGTGGCTACGGCGGCATTGCGTGCCAAGGCGGCTGACATGAACGCCGTCGCAACCGCCGACCAGGTGAAGCTGGCGGTAGATCAGGCCTTCTACAACGCGCTGCAGGAGTTTGCACTGCTAAAGGTCGCCCAGGAAACAGTGAATGAGCGGCAAGTCGTGTCCAATCAGATTACGATCTTGTTCCAAAACAAGCTGCGTTCGGAGCTCGATGTCAGTTTTGCCGACGCCAATGTCGCGCAAGCCAGGCTGCTCCTGCTGGACGCGCAGAACAATTATCAGGCCGCGCTCTCGACGCTTTCACAAGTGCTGGGCTATTCCTCGCAACAACAGTTTGAGCTGACCGATAGCGAAAGCCAACTGACGGCGCCCTCTGATGCCGTCAGTCAACTGGTGGATGAGGCCTTCAGCAATCGCCCGGAGATTGCGTCGCAGAGCTACGAGTATCAGGCGTCGCAGCACTTCCAGAAGGCGGAACGGGACTTGCTGTTACCCACTATCGAGGCTTTGGGGGTGGTCGGTCGCACTCCATACAGCAGCGCGATCGCCGGCGTGACCCCGTTCACGCCTTGGTACGGTGCGGTTGGAGTCAATGTCAATATTCCTATCTTCAACGGCTTTGAGTATGTGGCGCGTTCGCGCGAGGCGGGACTTCGGGCGCAGGCAGCCGATGAGCAACTGCGCGACCTCAAAGACCGGATCGCCAATGACGTGCGAAACAGTTGGCTGAGGGCCATCACCGCTTACAACCGCATCAGCGTAACGCAGCAGTTCGTGGAGGAGACCAACCTGGCCGTAAAGCTCTCGCAGACGCGTTACAACCTGGGACTGAGTTCGATTGTGGAGTTGAGCCAAGCGCAGCTACAACAGACAGAAGCGCAAATTCAATTTGCCGCCGCGAAGTATCAGTACCGCATAGCGCAGTCGGTCTTGCGGTTCCAGATTGCCGCGCCGTAGAACCGTATGAACCGAAAACGCAAAGACAAGCAGCAGGAGGACCAAAGTCAGATGGCCTTTATCATAGCCGCGATCGTTGCCTGCCTGGCGGTTGCCGTGGTGGAGGATATCTTATACTTTGCCACCGGCGTACCCTTTTGGAGCACAGGGTTCCATCCCGTCTCGATCTTTGCCGGCTCAGCAGTATTCTTGGGGTTGCTTTATTTTCTGCAACGCATGCACGATCCGAGACATGCCCTACAATACAATACCTTGAGCCGTACTTTCCTCTTCTGGTCGCTACAGGCGCTAACGTTGTTTTGAAACTTAATACAGCGTGGCTCCTGCCAATCGCGCTGGCTTGCGTTTTCTGGAGCGTAGCCCAAATGCGAAAGATCCGAGCTCAAGATGGGATGACGCGCCGCCGTCCGTCAGCTGCCAAGTGAATTGCGCACGCTCTTGGCCGAGTTCGTGCCTGCTAGGGCAGTCACCGCTTGCTGATACTTGAGGAGCAAGTGCTGTCGGAGTTGTTGGGCGCGCTTCGAATCGCACCTGGGCGCATGAGAGCGGCACTGCGCCACCGTATTTTTCAAGCTGGATAAGAATGCCTGGCACGGCTGGCAGTCGTGCAGATGCAGGTCAATCTCCTTGCATACCGCATCGTCGATGATGCCATCCATGTAATCGGAAAGCGCGGCAAACAACCTCCGGCAACGCTGCGATCTTGGTGCCTCGGCGCTGGCGTTTAGCTGCAAGCCAGTAGTGCGGCCGGCCTTCGACAGCTTCGCCAGATGCTGACGGACAAATAAACGCCCCCGGTGCAGCCGCACTCGCACGGTTCCCTCACGCAAGCCCATGATTTTGGCTACTTCCGCGGTGCTCAAGTCCTCCATGTCGTGCAGGACCAGCACCATCCTGTACTGCGAAGGAACTTTGAGGACGGCCAGCCTCAAATGCTCGGTGGTTTCGCTATTCAGCAGAACCGCCTCCGGGTTGGGTGCCGCGCTTTGCAGAAGTTCCTGTAGCTCGCGGCTGTTGGGCATCAACTCGTCCAGTGACAAGTTTCTGGTGCGGGAGAGATTGCTCCCTCGGTGGCTGCTGATACAGCGGTTCCGCGCAACCTTGTACAGCCATACCATTAGCGCCTGCAAAGTGTCGAACTTGGCAAGATACGGGATCGACTTCAGGAGCACGTCTTGCATCGTGTCTTCCGCGTCCTGGGGATGACCGCAGACTTTCATGCTGAAGGAGTAGACGGTGTTCTGTAGAAGCGCCAACGCCCGGTCAAGTGAGTCAGGCCGGTTCTCACGAATCAACTCCAACGCCTGCTCTAACGCCTGGGGCATGATTTCAGGGTAGCTGATGACAAGGCGCTCAGCCAATATCACGAAGCAGAGCAGCCTCGGCTCGTCCCAAGCTTGCATCGTAAGTGCACATGTCGACATCTCCTGAGGATGGGGAGGGATGAATATGCGTAGGTTCAAGCTTTTCGTGTCGAGTCTGTTGTTGTTAGCTTCGACCTTGATTGCGCAAGAGATTCCAGTCGGGACGGTCATCCCAGTGATGCTGCAGACTACGCTTGACGCCAGAAATGCCAAGGTAGGTCAGAAAATCAAAGCGAGAGTAATGCAAGACGTTCCACTGTCTTCGCAGGCGCAAATTCGAGCCGGCTCCAAGTTGATTGGGCGTGTCGTCGAAGTTACGCCGCCAACCGCAACTTTGGGGTCGCGCATCGTGATCTCATTTGATCGGTTGACGATGAATGGCGCTGACTTTCCTGTGACCACTAGCCTCCGCTCGCTGGCTTCCATGATGGAGGTGTTCGAAGCCCAGGTGCCGACAAACGCTTTTGCTGACCGTGGAACCAGCGAAAGCGATTGGGTCACGGTGCAAATAGGAGGAGATGTTGTGTATCGCGGAGCGGGACTGGTGATGTCGCCTGACAGCCACGTGGTGGGGAAATCAACCGACGCTGGCTTTGTGACCGCGAAGCTCCTTGCCTCGCGGGAGGGCGGTTGTCGGGGAGTGGTGGCCGGCAACGACCGCCTACAAGCCCTTTGGCTGTTCTCGCCTTCAGCTTGTGGCGCCTACGGTTTCAAAAACCTGAAAATCGCCCATGCCGGCAGGCGAGATCCAGTAGGCCAGATCATTTTGGAGTCTGACAATAATGTGCATCTGCGTGGAGGGAGCGGCTTGTTGCTCAGGGTAAGGGGTTCTCCATAGACCGCGCCTGAAGCGCTGATCGTCTACGCAAGTTGCAGCGTTGTTCTGGGAGCTAAGGCGCTGACTGTTTAATCTGTGCTAGTGCTACCGGGCAGGAGCAAGCAACCTCATTTGGTCTGCAGCAGAAACTTCGATCCGATTCAGCGGCAATACAGAAGCAGAAACCATCGGCGGCACCAGAGTTTGCCTCCGGCTTGATGTCCACGGAAGTGATGATCGTCAGAGTGTAGAGCGGTTCCGAAAGAAAAGATTCTGAGCAGAAGAATTCGGGTGGCTGGCCGAGCACCAGCCACCCGATTTGTTTACGGCAGGTAGTAGCGGAAGGATGTGAAGAACATGTTGTCGAGAGCTGTCGGGCTGTTGTTGATTGAGTACGGGGC
>Ga0181505_10629701_pt1 | contig 21822 bp, 16 predicted proteins | sample PEATcosm2014_Bin_5_FD_127743 | JGI IMG/M metagenome (GOLD analysis project Ga0181505, IMG submission 127743) | Metatranscriptome of peatland microbial communities from MTU Mesocosm Facility, Houghton, MI, USA - PEATcosm2014_Bin05_30_metaT... | ecosystem: Environmental > Terrestrial > Soil >...
CCGATTACCAAGCTCCTTGGCGTTGCCACTGCCCCGCACATTTACCGGGATCATGATCCGGGCCGAACGCCCCTTAACGCGCACGCCGCGCAGCTGCGCGTAACGCCGGATGGTGGCTGTCATCACCGTGAGGATGACATCGTTTACGGTCCCCCCACAGTGTTGACGGATGGCCTGGATCTCCGCCATCGGGACCTCGGTCCAGCCAAACTTCTGCGGTCCGTGGCAGACTACGTTGAAGGGGAGCCTCTCGGCTGGCAAAGCAAGCTCCGGCATCACCTTCATCAGGTCGTTAACCGGCCCATTGGGATTGGCCAGCATCTCTTGCACGATATTCAGCGCCTCCGATTGTAGCGACAGCGCACCTTTTACCGCGGAGAAGTACGACTTCATCAAGCCGTCAAGCAGTTGGGCGCCGGGATCGCGTGCCGGCGGAGCAGGCAATGCCGGCTGCTTACGAGCCAAGGGCTGCGTTAACGGGCTTGGATCCATCAGAACATTTACGATAGCCAAGCCAGCTATCCCATCGGCAAGGCAATGATGAATGCGGACGATCAGTCCGGTGCGATTGCCCTCCAGGCCGCGCACCAGAGTCAGGTCCCACAACGGCCTCTGCCGGTCGAGGTGGGTGCTCACAATTTTCGAAGCCAGGGCCTTCAGGTCGCGCTCGGTTCCGTGTCGCAAAGTCACCTGTCGGATGTGATTGCGAATGTCGAAGTTGGGATCGAACTGCCAGCTGGGCAAGCCAATATTGAATGCCGGAAAAACTACGTGCTGCCGATAACGGGGAACCAGGAAAAGTTTGGATTCGACAAAGTCGCGGCATGCTTTGAGCGGGATCGCACCCTCGAATACACTGACGCTCGCGATGCTCAACGGTTGACCCGGGCGCTCGAGGTACAAAAAAAGGGCGTCTCCCCAGGAAAAAGAATTGTTTGGCTGAGACTCCGGCATGATGACTCCCTACCGAGATGGGCGATTGTGGTTCTTCGCATTCCCATGATGGCGTGGCGACGACCATGCCCGCAGTGACAAATGACCAATTTGGGAGTGATTCCTGTTTCGGGAATCAGGCCTAGGGGCCCGCTCTTGTATCACCGTGACTCGACGCCTTTTGTGAGATGGTAAAGCTGGTACTGTCCCAGGAACCAGATGCCGAGCCCCGTTCCCGAATACGATTTCGACTTCATCGTTATCGGCTCCGGATTCGGCGGCAGCGTCACGGCCCACCGCCTTACGGAGAAGGGCTACCGGACAGCAGTAATGGAAATGGGCTGTCGCTGGACCCCGGAAAACCTTCCCCGCACCAGTTGGTCACTGAATCGCTGGTTCTGGCGGCCAAGCCTGGCCCTGCGCGGATTCTTCAGCATGAGGTTTTTCCGGCATGTCACCATCTTGCACGGCTGCGCTGTTGGCGGCGGATCCATCACCTACGCCTGCACTCTGCTGCGTCCGCCCGACAAGGTTTGGGACAGCGGATCGTGGAAGGGCCTGGCTGATTGGACGTCCGAAATGCCGCAGCATTACGACACCGCGTCGCGCATGCTGGGCGTCATCGAGAACAGGATTCTTGGCCCGGCCGATCGCCTCCTGCAGCGCGTTGCCGATGCGGTTGGAGTCGGCGGTACGTACTATCGCACGCACGTTGCGATTCTTCAGCCGCCCGAAGGCGAGCCGGGCGGCGCGACTGTCCTCGATCCATTTTTTGACGGTGAGGGTCCGGAGCGCACCACCTGCATCGGTTGCGGCGGTTGCATGATGGGTTGCCGTCATGGCGCCAAGAACACGCTCGATATGAACTATCTCTACCTTGCCGAGAAGCGCGGTGCGAAAGTTTTCGCTGAAACCAAAGTCGTCGATGTTCGTCCACTTGACGGCGTCTCCGACGGCAGCAACGGGTACGAAGTTCGAACCGTCAAGTCGACTGCCCACTTCAATCGGCATCCTCGCCGCTTCACCTGTCGCGGAATTGTTTTCTCCGCGTCGTCGTTGGGCACCATGGAACTGCTCTTCCATCTGAAGGACAAAGGCTCGCTGCCGGCGATCAGTAACCAGGTTGGAAAGTACGTGCGCACCAATTCCGAATCACTCATTGGAGTGCGCGTACCTCGCTCGAAACAGGACTTGTCGAAGGGCGTCGCAATCGGGTCGGGTGTTTACATCGATGAGCACACGCATCTTGAAGCCGTGCGCTATCCCGAAGGCTCGGACGCCATGGGGGCGCTCGCCACCATCTTGACCGGCGGTCACCCTGGGCCGGCAAGGGTTGCGCTATGGCTCCGGAATCTCACGGTCGCGCTGCTACTGCATCCGGTCAGGACGATGCGGTTGCTGCTTCCGTTTCACTGGGCGCGCGAGTGCGTAATCCTGCTCTGCATGCAGGCGCAAGAGGGCCACATCGATATGCACTGGGGCCACCACGTGTTTTGGCCATTCCGCAAATTCCTGATGAGCCGCGGCAACAAGGTCCCCACGTTTATTCCGGCGGCCAACGAATTCGCGGAGAAATTTGCGCGGCTCGCCGGTGGCACTGCTATGAGTATGTTGCCAGAAATTCTCTTCAACGTTCCCGGCACGGCCCACTGCCTTGGCGGGGCCATCATCGCCGACTCGCCTGCCAACGGCGTCGTCGACTACCGCAATCGTGTCTTCGGCTACAGGAACATGTACGTATGCGACGGGTCCGTCGTCGCCGCCAACTTGGGCGTGAATCCCAGCCTGACGATCACCGCCCTCACCGAACGCGCCATGAGCTTCATCCCGCCAGCATCACACGCCACATGGCGTGACGCGGCCGAACTGGCAGAGCAGCGCGCAGGGTAACGCCCAATGACACGTGACGCCACTCGCTCGCCTGTATTACCCTTCTTGCACCTTTTCTGGAGGGGTGATGAACAGCTCCTACGACGCAATTGTCATCGGCACCGGACAGTCCGGCCCATTTCTCGCGATACGCCTTGCCAAGGCGGGATGCAAGGTCGCCATTATCGAGCGCGGCTTGTTTGGCGGGACGTGTGTCAATACCGGCTGCATCCCCACTAAGACCCTGGTGGCAAGCGCCCGCGTGGCCTACATGGCACGCCGCGCCGCCGAGTTCGGCGTCAACATCGGCGAAGTCAACGTCGACATGAAGAAGGTGAAGGCACGCAAGGATGCGATCCAGCGGCCATCTCAAGAAGGCGCCGAAAGCCGTCTCCGTGAGCAGCCGAACTGCGATGTCTACAAGGGCCAGGCGCGCTTCGAGTCGCCGCATGTGGTCGCCATCGGCGACGACCGTCTCACCTCTGACCAGATCTTCATCAACGTCGGCGGCCGCGCCAGCGTTCCTTCCATCCGCGGCCTCGACCGGGTCCCATACCTCAACAACTCGTCGATGATGGCCGTCGACTTCCTGCCCGAGCATCTCATCGTGGTCGGCGGCAGCTACATTGGGCTGGAGTTCGGCCAGATGTATCGCCGCTTCGGCAGCAAGGTCACCATCCTGCAGAGGGAGTCGCGCCTCATCCCCCGCGAAGACCCGGACATTTCCGATGCGATCAAGGACATCGTGGAGCGCGAAGGCATAGCGGTTCGCCTCAACGCGACGTGCATCACTCTGGAGAAGCGCGCCAATCAAATAGTCGCTGGAGTCGACTGCACGGCGAATCCCTCGCCCGTAACCGGATCCCATGTGCTGCTCGCAACTGGACGCCGCCCCAACACCGACGATCTTGGTCTCGACAAAGCTGGCGTCGCGCAGGACGAACGCGGCTACATCATCGTTGACGATCAACTGCGGACTAACGTGCCGGGAATTTGGGCACTTGGCGACTGCAACGGTCGCGGAGGATTCACCCACACTTCCTACAACGACTTCGAGATTGTCGCTGCCAATCTGCTGGACAACGATCCCCGCCGTCTCAGCGATCGCATTCCCGCCTACGCCCTGTACATTGATCCACCGCTGGGCCGCGCCGGCATGACCGAGGCTGGCGTGCGCAAGTCTGGCAGGGAGGCGCTCATGGGAAAATACATGATGTCGAGCGTCGGCCGCGCCATCGAGAAGAGCGAGACCCAGGGATTCATGAAGGTGATGGTTGATGCCGAATCCAAGCAGATCCTGGGCGCGGCCATCCTGGGCGTGGGAGGCGACGAGGTCATCCACTCGCTCCTCGACATCATGTACGCCAAGGCCCCCTACACTGTGGTATCCCGGGCCATGCACATCCATCCCACAGTGTCAGAGTTGATTCCGACCATGCTCCAAGGCCTGAAGCCAATGTCGTGACGCAAACAGTCTGGTCTCACCACAGAAGCACAGAGACACAGAGTTTTCTTTGCAAAGGATTTCTGTGGTGAACATCCAATAGAGGGCACGAGGGCGTAACCCCGCCGGTTGCACTCTTTGCACAAAGGCAGAAACATTGCAGATTCTTTATCCCTAAAGCTTCTCTGTGCCTCGGTGTCTCAATGGTGAACAAATCCGCTCCTCAATTCTCCAGTATCATTTAGCTATGGACGTTGCCATCCAATGCCGCGGTCTGCGCAAGACCTACGACGGCAAGGTGGAAGCCGTACGCGGCCTCGACCTGACGATCAACATGGGCGAATGTTTTGGGCTGTTGGGGCCGAATGGGGCAGGTAAGACCACGACCATCGAGATTCTCGAGGGCCTGCTACGGCCGACATCTGGCCAAGTGGAAGTCCTCGGCAGGACATGGCAGTCGCACGCACGCGAGCTGCGCGAGTGGCTGGGCATCTCGCTGCAGGAGACGCGGCTCTCGGAGAAGCTTACCATTCGCGAGACCTTGCAATTGTTCTCCAGCTTCTATCGCCATCCCAGCTCGGTCGATGCCGTGCTTGAGGAACTTTCGCTACAGGAGAAGGCCGACGCGTTGGTCGGCAAATTGTCGGGTGGCCAGAAGCAGCGCCTGGCGGTGGCAACCGCGCTGGTGGCCGATCCGAAGATTCTGTTTCTGGACGAGCCGACGACCGGGCTGGATCCGCAAAGCCGCCGGCAGTTGTGGGACATCATCCGCCAATTCCAGAAGCGCAACGGCACCGTGCTGCTGACTACCCACTACATGGACGAGGCGGAACGGCTGTGTGATCGGATCGCTATCATCGATCACGGCCAGATCATCGCAGCCGGAACGCCCTCCGAACTGATCGAGCGCCTCACCGGTCATCACGTGGTGGAGTTCGCGGTCTCCGGCCACAGCGACAATGGAACCGCGTGGGCAAGTCTTCCGGGAGTGCAATCGGTCCGCAGCGATGACGGGTTGTTCTCACTGCAGGTCAACGAGCCCCATGAAACCATTCCGGCACTGCTGGCAGAAGTTCAAAAGCAACGCGCGCAATTAGTCCATCTCACCACGCGACAGGCCAGTCTGGAAGACGTTTTCGTGCAACTGACGGGCCGGCATCTGAGGGAGGACTAATGGCAACCATCGAGCAGCCGCCGGCGATCTCGGGTCCGGAGCAAGCCGTTCGGACGAACGGACGATGGTCTGGGTACCTGCGCCTACTGCAGATGCGCATGTTGGAGTTGTGGCGCGAGCCGGAGGTCATCTTCTGGGTCTTCGTATTTCCGCTTCTGCTGGCACTAGGACTAGGCATCGCCTTTCGCGGCAAGCCACCGGATGTTACGCCGGTCGCGGTGGTTGGGGGACAGAAAGCGCAGCAGGTCGTCAACCTGCTGCAACGCTCGCCACAACACGCCGGCATTGAGCCCGATGTGGTGAGCGCCTCCACCGCACTCGACGGCTTCCGGCTTGGCAAGTACGCGCTGATCATAACGATGGACGACTCGGGAGTTCACTTCCGTTACGATCCCGCGCGTCCTGAAAGTGTGCTGGCGCGCACCCAGGTGGATGACGCGCTTCAGGCCGCCGCGGGACGCAGGAATCCGATCAACACGGTGACGCAAGCGTCGAGCGAACCGGGTGCGCGCTACATCGACTTCCTGATTCCGGGCCTGCTGGGCATGAACCTGATGAACTCCGGCATGTGGGGCATCGGATTTGCGCTAGTGGAAATGCGGCAGCGGAAATTGCTCAAGCGCTTTGTAGCAACCCCCATGCGCCGCTCCGATTTTCTGCTCGCTCTGGTCAGCAGCCGCCTTGTGCTCATGATCGTCGAAGTTGGTCTGCTGCTGGTGTTCGGCGTGCTCGTCTTTCACGTGCGCGTCGAAGGCTCCTTGCTCTCGATTCTCCTGATTGGGGCGCTTGGCGCTGTCTCCTTTGGCGGAATCGGTTTGCTTACCGCCAGTCGCGCGCAAAAAATTGAAAGTGTCAGCGGGTTAATTAATGTCGTCATGATGCCGATGTGGATTTTCTCGGGAGTGTTCTTCTCGTACGAGCGCTTTCCCAAGGTCTTCCTGCCTGCCGTCCGGGCATTGCCGCTGACTGCCCTTAACGACGCGCTGCGAGCCATCATTCTGCAAGGAGCCTCGCTCAACTCACAGCTGGGCAGGATTGCCATACTGGCGGTGTGGGGAGGCGTGTCGTTTGTTTTGGCGCTGCGCTGGTTCCGCTGGAGCTGACAAACCGTAGAGCAGGCCCGAAGGGCCGCTCTATCTCCTGCTTGCTACAATCGCCCGATGACTTTATCCCGTCTGGAGCGCGTGCAACAGCAGTTGCGGCTGTACGAACATCCGCTGGTCGAGTTCGATGCAGTCGCCAAGGGCGAAGGCGTCGAGATCATAATTCGCCCGCGCTTCTCCGACCCGCCGGTCCACACCTACTACTTCGACCTGCATCCTCGCGACCTGGACGACGCACAATTCGAGTGGACCTTGCAGCGCCAGATCTTTGACTGCCTCCACGACTACCTGGTCGAGATGTTCATCCGCACTCCTCAGCACCGCAAGGAACATCAGCAGATGGAGCGCGAGGGCAAGCTGTGAGCCTTCACTCGAACGAGAGCGAGAGTGTCAGCCTCCGCAAACGAATTGCAGACGAGATCAATCGCAGCGGCCCTATTCCCTTCTCTCGCTACATGGAACTCTGCCTCTACGAGCCTGGGCTTGGCTATTACTCACGCGTGCGCGAGCAGTTTGGTAAGGCCGGAGACTTCTATACTTCCAGCGACGTCCACGCGGTGTTTGGCCGCCTGTTGGCACGGCAATTCGAAGAGATGTGGCGCGCGCTGGATTCGCCTGCGCACATTGATGTGATCGAGCTCGGACCGGGACGCGGCCTCTTCGCGCGCGATGTGCTCGACTGGTCGGCCAAGGAGTTCCCGGAGTTCTCGCGGGGGCTGCACTATGCGCTGGTGGAGCAGTCGGCGCATCTGCGAACCAAGTCGCAGGAGCGCTTGGCCGAGCACATTGCAGCCGGAAACTGCGAGATTTTCGACGCGCTGGAATCGTCGGCCTCGCACGCCAGTGATAACGTAATCGTTTTCGCTAACGAGTTCTTCGACGCGCTGCCGGTCAACGTCATCGATCATCGCGGAGCTGTCCGCGTCGGTTATGAGAATGGTCGCTTCACCGAGAAGTTTGTGGCACTTTCCGCCGCAGAAAACGCATTTCTGGATCGCTATGGAGTTCGTCCCGAAGAAGGTGAGCGCGTCGAAATCTCTCTCGCGTCGCTCGGGTGGATGGAGCGCATTGCCCGCGTGTTTGACCGGCGTCGCGGATTCCTGGTCTTCATTGACTACGGCTACACCCGCGAGGAGCAGCTCGCCGGGCGGCGTCGCGACACCGTTATGAGCTATCGCCAGCACACGGCCAGCGCGTCGCCTTATGAAGCTCCGGGCGAGCAGGACATCACCGCGCACGTCAACTTCACTGCGATCCGCGCAATTGGCGTCGAGCGCGGACTCGAACCGCTGGCCCTGCTCACGCAGTCGCAATTCCTCATCGGTATCGGAGAGGAGACGCAATTTGCCGATGCCTTCCAGGATTGCAAGCTGCCGCAGGAGCATACTAAGGTCGCGCTGCAACTGAAACACCTGATTGCGCCCGCGGGCATGGGCGAGACTTTTCAAGTGCTGCTGATGTCCCACAATGTGGCACATCAAAAAGCCGCCCACCTGGGCGGCCTCAAGCTGGCTCAGTGAGTGAGCTATGCTCCCGGCTTGTCTCCGCTGCTTTGCGGCTGATACGGCGTCTGCAGATATTTGCGCGCGGTATCGAGGGCGTTTTGGGTGTTGTCGTTGGTCTGCAATGCCTGGCGATACTCGTTGGTCGCGCGTTCCCGCTGCCCCGTCAAATCGAAGATCATGCCCAGCTGAATGTGGCTCCAGACCTCCGTCCAGCGCGGCTCGCCGTCGCCATTGAGCGCTTCGCGGTAGGCGTTCGCGGCGGATTGATAATTGTGCTGCTGGAAGAACACTTCGGCGATGCGATAGTGCGCCAGCGAGCTGTTGCGGTTGATGTCGAGGGCCTTCTGGAATTCCTTCAGCGCCTCGGTCAGGTCGCCCTGTTCGATGTCCTGTTGCCCGCGCATGATCGACGTCCGCACCTGCAGGTCCTGCGAGTTCTGCAGCACCTGGTTGTTGGGATCGATGGTGATTCGGCGCGGCCTTCCGAAGGTATCGACCGAATAAGCCGAGTTCGTTCCTTCCACTTCAATGCGCTTGCTCTCGGTCTTGCCGTCGGTGTCGATCCTCAGCTCCACCGGCATGCGGAACAAGTCCATGTCCTGCGAAATCTCGCCAACGACGCGGAAGCCCTTCGCCGTGCGATACACCGTATATTTATTTTTGAACTGAGGTGCACCAGTGGAGTCCAGCCACTGGGTAAAGAACCATGTGAGCTGTTGACCGGAAGCCTGTTCGGCTATCTTGCGGAGATTATCCACGGTTGCGGTCTTGCCCGAATATTGCGACACAAACGTTCGCATGGTCTTATCGAAGGCTGCCTCGCCAATGATCCATCGCAACATCGCCAGGATCATGCCGCCCTTGTCCGTTACCAGCGACTGGAACTCCGGCGAAAACGTGTCCAGCCTGCCAACGTCGGCCAGCGGCACAGACACATACGCCAGCGCGCCGACGGACATGTCCTTGGTCACTTCCTGAAAACCGGCTTCTCCAGCGACGTGTTCCACGTATAGAGCCTCGGAATAGCGCGCCCCGCCGTCGCTCAACCACCAATCATTCTTGGTGGCGGGGCTCACCATGGTCCCGAACCACTGGTGGGTGATCGTGTTCGCCAGCAGCCGATAATTCCCTTTCTCGCTGAAATGACGTCCCGCCAAAGCAGCGATCTCCGGCGCCCAAGCCGACGGCACGGTGTCATCCGGCAGCTCGACCACATTCAACTTCTGGCCGAAGGGCGGACCATAGAGCGTGGTGAAGAAGAAAAACTCTTTGGTAGCGGTGTCGGCGTAACTGGTCGCGGCCGCTTTGTGTTCCGCCGTGGTATACACGCTGATGTTCAGGCCGCCTTCGGTGCTCTTGGTCTGCACATACTTTCCGATGACGACAGTACCGGGAAAGCTCGGACGCTCCTCATATGTGAAGGTGACGGTTTGCCCGCCGCTAGGTGTGGCTAGCCGGGTGATCGCGTCTTTCGGCTGGCCCTTGCGCGGAGCAGGTGCACCTTCCTCGACTTCAGGTCCCGGCGCCGCGCTTTCTTTGCCGCTAGCAATCACGGTGTATCCGGCCGGAACGCTGACGCTGATGATGGAGGTGAACCGGTTCGTGCCATAGCTCACCATGGGAAACCAGCGTCCCGCATAAAGAAGATAGGTAATCGGATCGCCAATGTAGGCCAGCTTCAGGCCCGGCACCGGGCTATCGTCGGCAGATTGGACGGCGCCCTCATACTCAAATATCAACGTGTCGGACGTGCCCTTGCTGAGCGTGCTGGGAAGCGAGATACGAACGGTGGAATCCGAACTGACCCGCTCCACCGGCATCGACTGGCCATTGGTATCGATCACGCGCGTCGGGCGAAGCGCGTTGTGCAGCTCGAAGATCGCGATGTTGATGTCTTCCAACGCGGTGAATTTCACCCGGGCCTGGGCCTTGAGCTGGTGCGTTTGCGGCGTCACGACGACGTGGATGATGTAGTCGTCGACCTGGATGCGCGGCTTCTCCGCCGCGAAGCAGGTTGAAACGAAGATGAGCACACCAAGTACTAGAAATCGTCCCAAGGACCTTGCCGCATTACGCATTCGGGAGAAAACTCCTCTGCTGCTCACTATAAACGATGGAAAATCCGCGTGGGAAGCTGGCGCCGTCGACCGTTCGCTGCTTTCCAATTCGCATTTTCACCACGGAGACACGGGCTTCACGGAGTATTTTCTTGTCATTATCTCCGTGCCTCCCCGGTGAACCTAAGGCCTCAAGTCAGCCTGCTGTCCTATCAAAGAGAGTACGGCCTGGGCCGCCCGATCGGATGCGTTTCCTCCGGAATCATCGGGCTCCAGACGCCGCCGCACCTCAAGAAAATCTTCCATCATTGCCTGGCGCGCCAGTCCATCTGGAATGACGCGGCGAAGCTCGTCGCAGACGCGTTGTGGTGTGAAATCCGTTTGCACCAGCTCAGGCACAACATCCCGCTCCGCGATCAGGTTCACCATGGCGAAGCGGTCCACCTTTACTAGACGGCGGCCCAGCCGCCAGGTGAGCTGCGCGACCCGGTAAACCATCGCGAAGGGCGTACCAATCAGTGCCGCCTCCAGTGTCGAGGTACCGCTGGCGACAGCCGCTGCGCGCGCATGCAACACGGTTGCGCGGGCGTCTCGCGTGAAAGTTATCGACGGTCCTCGGTAGTCGCGTAGGAACGAAGCCATCCAGGCTGCATCCAGAGTTGAAGCGACAGGCACCGTATAAACGTAATCCGGGCCGAGAAGTTGCGCTGCCTGCAAAAGCACAGGGAAGACCCGCGACACCTCGCCGCGGCGGCTGCCGGGCAGCAAGGCGATCCACTGCCGACCGGGATCAAGTTTGTATTCGTTTGCGAGCTGTTCGCGTGTGACCGAAGGCGCCGGAAGATCGGCCAGCGGATGACCGACAAACGTCGCGGAAATTCCCCGCTCGCGATAGAACTTCTCCTCGAAGGGAAAGATCACCAGCATCTGGCGAACATACTTGCGTACCCGTTCGATGCGCCGCTGCTTCCAGGCCCACAGTTGCGGGCTGACGTAGTAGATGACCGGCACGCCCAGTTTTTGCAGTTCACGCGCCAGGCGCAGGTTGAAGTCGGGAAAGTCGATCAGCACCGCCGCGTCGGGACGGCGCCGCTGGGCCTCGCGCACCACCTGGCGAAAGCGCCGGTAGATGGTGGGAATGTGCTTGATGACCTCGACGATGCCGACCTCGGCAATCTCGCGCGCGTCGACCAGCAATTCGCAACCGGCGCTGCGCATCTGTTCTCCACCAACGCCGAAGAACTCGACGCCGGCATTTGGCGAACTGCGCGAGAGTTGCTGGCGCAAAGCCTTCATCAGCTCTGCGCCGTAGAATTCGCCAGAAGCTTCTCCCGCGGAGATCAAGATTCGCACCTTGCGATTATGACAGGTGGGCCCATGCAATCGTTACATCGATCGATGACAGTCGATGCAGAGTGAACAGCTCTTACACAGTGGCGTGTCCGGATCAGGGGGAGTCTTGGGCAGCAGATACGCGAAGTTAGACGCATGAGCTTTGTGACAAGAGAGACAAGTGATGGGCGGGGCGGTTGCGCCCAACGCCGTGTTTGGGCCGGAGACGGGATGACCCGCTACCGGATGCCCGACGGTGAGATCCGGATTTAGCGAAAGGTATTCACAACCCTGCACCGCGCGGAAGGTAAGAGTTACGCCCCAGGGAACGGTGACGGTTTTTTGCTCGGTGTTGATCTTCTGCCGGGAGCGGGCGTGACATCCCAGACAAGTATCCTGGGTGGAAACCCATGTGTGATTGGGAAAATTAGTGGCGTGAGGCGAATGGCACACAAGACAATAGCCCTCTCTGTAGGGACTATGCAGGACCTTGCTTTTCGCCAGCGGATGACAGTTGATGCAAAGCTGCCTGATCGGGGCAATCAACACCACCCGTGTGCTCCCCGCCTTGTTCTTAACCTGATGACAGGTAGTGCAACCCGTGATCATCGCGGTATGCACGTACTTGCCCTTCCCAATGTCACTGTGACATTCGCTGCACTTGTCGTCGGAGATGTCTGCTTTCAGCGGCACCGGGTGCGGGCCGCCGTTCGACCACACGTCAAGCTGCTGGGCTCGGGCGAAGTTTGGGCGTGCAGCCGCGAGACATAGCAGGAGTACAGCGCAATAACTCAAAAAGCGCATTGCCCGTTCCCCTTACCCAGACTTTCGCCGTGCCCCTCATAGTACATAGAACTGCGAACGCCAGGGCGCCAAAATAAAAAGGATTGAGCGGAAGAGGCCCTAGTCATCGGCCGACATGGTGACCCCATGCACAGAGTACTGGCTCGGCGGCATGCCGACGGGTGTGGGAATTTCCTGGTCCTTGTATTGCAGTTGATACAGCTTCCAGTAGATCCCGCGCTGCGCCAGCAGTTGCTGATGCGAGCCGATCTCGCGCACTTGGCCTTTGTGCATGACGATGATTTTGTTGGCGCGCTGGATGGTGCTAAGCCGGTGGGCGATGATGATCGACGTGCGCCCTTCCACCATGCGCGTGAGCGCGTCGCGTACGCGGAATTCCGTCTCGGTATCGACGCTGGAAGTGGCTTCGTCAAGAATCAGGACCTTCGGGTTGTGCGCCAGAGCCCGTGCGAACGAAATAAGCTGCTTCTGTCCCGTGGAGAGCGTGCTGCCGCGCTCGCGCATTTCCTCATCGAAGCCGCCCGGCAGCGATCGAATGAAGTCCGCAACATTAACTTGCTCGGCCGCGTCTTCCACCGACCCATCTTCAATCCAGCGCGTGCCCAGCCGGATATTGTCGGCGACGGTTCCAGAGAACAGAAATGGATCCTGCAGCACCACGCCGTAACGCCGCCGCAAATCGCCCAGGTCCATGTCGCGGATGTCGACGCCGTCAATGCGGATGGCACCCTTCTGCACGTCATAGAAACGCAGCAGCAGGGAGATGATCGTGGTCTTGCCCGCGCCGGTGTGCCCTACGATCGCGACTGTCTCTCCCGGATCGATGGTGAACGACACGTCGCGCAGCACCCAGTCGTACTCCTTGCCCAAATCGATCTGACCTGTCGCGGCTTTCGCATTGTCATTCGCGGCGACAATGTCCAGCTTCAGCTTTTCGCCTTTGCTGGCAGCTTCGGCCGCCGCCTGAGCCAGCGTGCGATAGGCGAACCACACATGATCAAACTCGATTCGGCCCGGTCCCTGCGGTACTTTGGGCACTGGCGGTGAGACGATCTCGGCCGGGGTGTCCAGCAGTTTGAAGATGCGCTCGCTCGACGCCATCGCCGCCTGCAGGATGTTGTACTTCTCGCTCAGGTCCTGGATAGGCCGGAAGAACCGCTGCGCATATTGCATGAACGCGACCAGCACGCCCAGGGTCACGATGTTGCGCAGGACCTCATTGCCGCCGAACCATACAACGCACGCAATCGCCACTGCCGACAGCACTTCCACGATGGGGTAATAGACCGCGTGGGCGAGGATCGCATCCTTGAAAGCATCCATGTGGGTGCGGTTGATGGTTTCGAAGCGCTCGAATGCCTTCTCTTCGCGATTGAAAAGCTGCAGTACGACGATGCCGGTAATGTGCTCTTGCAGATAAGCGTTGATTTTAGCGATAGCCACGCGGATGCGACGGTAGCTGTCGCGCACTTTGCGGCGAAAGATGGATGTAGCGTAGAAGATGAACGGCAGAACCGCGAACGTGATCAGCGCCAACCGCCAGCTCATGTTCAGCATGATGACCAGAATGCCCAGAAGCACGAAGATGTCTTCTACGATTGACACCACGCCCGCAGTGAACATTTCGTTCAGCGCGTCAACGTCGCTGGTGACACGTGTGACCAGTCGTCCCACGGGATTCTTGTCGTAGAAGGATATGTGCAGCCGTTGCAGGTGGCGGAAAATCTGCGCCCGCAGATCGAACATCACCTTCTGCCCGGTCCACTGCATGATGTAAGTCTGGGCGAATTCCAACAGAAAGCTGAAGAGCAACAGGCCGATGTACATCGCCGCGATCTGCGCAATGCCGGTCAGCGGCCGCGGGCTGAGGAAGCGGTCGAGCAGCGAATGGGCTTCTTTGTGGCTGGCCAGGTATTTATCGATGGCGACTTTGGTGAGATAGGGACCGAGTACGTCGGCACCTGCCTTCAACACGATGGCTACGAGCGCCACTCCCACCTGCCAGCGATAGGAATGGAGATACGTCAGCAGGCGCTTCATCAGCCTGGCGTCGTATGCCTTGCCTAATACCTCTTCTTCCTGGATTGCCATGGGCCCTTAACTGATTGTAAGCGAGCGCCGGAAGTCATATAGACGAGAACGGGTCGAGGCAGGATCGAAAAGATTGAAGAGCGGAGGCTTGGCAGTTCAACCGAGATTGCGCAGGACCAGCGTAGAATTCTTCGATCCAAACGCGATGCAATTGCATACCGCGTGCTCGATCTCGACGCTCCGTCCAGCGTCGGGAACGTAGTCCAGATCGCACTCCGGATCAGGCACCTCCAGATTGATGGTTGGCGGAACCTGGCGATGATGCATCGCCACCAGCGTGGCCGCGATGCCCGCAGCTCCACACGCGCCCTGCGGATGACCGATCTGCGACTTCAGGCTCGACATCGGCGTCCGGTAAGCCTTTTCGCCCAGCGCCAGCTTCAGCGCGCGCGTTTCGATGCGATCGTTGAGCTGAGTTGAGGTGCCGTGCAGATTGACATAGTCAATGTCAGTCGCAGTAATTCCGGCATCCTCCATCGCCATCTGGATGGCACGGGCCGGCTCTTCGCCGCACTCCTGCAAGCGGACGCGATGGAACGCCTCGCAAGTAGAACCATACCCGGCGACCTCAGCCAGAATTTTCGCTCCACGTGCGCGAGCATGTTCGTATTCCTCCAGCACGAACATCCACGAACCTTCCGCGACAACGAAGCCGTCGCGGTCGAGGGAGAACGGCCGTGATGCCCGCTCCGGAGCGTGGTTCCACGACGCCGTCATGATCTTGATCAAAGTGAAACCCTTCACGATTCCCGGCGCGATGGGCGCATCGACGCCGCCGACCAGCATCATGGGCAGAAAGCCGAACTGGATCTGCCGCAACGCGTAACCGAAGGCATCGGTGGATGAGGTACAGCCGGTGGTGATGACGTGGCTCATCCCGCGCAGTCCGAAGCGCATGCTGATTTCGCTGGAGAGCGTGCCCATGGTCCCGCTGGGAATGCAGAACAGGCTCACCTGTTTCACCTTGCCGGTCAGCCACAGCCGCACTTGCTCCTCGGAGAACTCCTGTGCTCCGCCGCCCGAACCAAGCACGACACCGATCTCACGCTGCTGCTCAAGCGACAGTTGCGATGTTTCGATACCGGCATCGCGCAACGCTTCGGTCGAGGCAGCCAGCGCCAGCGGTACTACGCGCGAAACATGCTTGCGTTCATGCGCATCGACCCAGGCCAGCTCGTCGAAACCTTGCACCTCGCCCGCGATCTGCACCGGGAGATCGCCGGGGTCGAAGCTGCTGACGCGCCGCACGCCGCTGGTTCCAGCTAAAACCGCGCGACAGAAGGCTTCGTTGCCGATGCCGTTGGGGCTGACCACGCCCATTCCAGTAATGACGACGCGTTTTTTCATCGAGTAATTAGCACCGAGTCGCGAGCTACGAGCCCCGAGCCTCGAGCTCACGACCTGGCAGCGAGCAGCCGGCAAACAGGCGAGTTAGATTTCGTCTTTGCATTGCGGCGGGGTACTGTCGGCAAAACGTTCGCAAGCACCATATTTCGAGTCTTCCGATACTAACAGCTTGGGCACTGCTCGTTCCCTGCTTGCGGCTTGCGGCTCATGGCTCGCTGCTCGCGGCTTCTGCTGCTACTGTAGTACTTGGAAGCACTCTCCGGCGACCTTGATGTCACAAGGAATTTACATTTCCGTCCCGTTTTGCCGCACTAAGTGCACCTTCTGCAACTTCGCGTCGGGTGTGTTTTCGCGCGTGGTGTTTGATCGGTATGTGCAGCGGGTTTGCTCCGATATTGGAGCTTCGGAGAATATCGCGCAGGAACTTGGTGGCGCCCTCGAAGCGGGAGTGGATTCGATTTACCTTGGTGGCGGCACGCCCTCGGTACTCGAGCCCGACCAACTGCAGCGTATGTTTCAAGCTGTTCGCAACAGTTTCGATGTCGAGCGAACGGCAGAAATCACGGTCGAGTGCGCTCCCGGTACCATCAGTGACGAAATTCTAGAGGAGCTGCTTCGGAGCGGTGTCAATCGGGTCAGCCTTGGCGTGCAGTCGTTCGTTGACAAGGAGTGTTCTTCTGTCGGGCGGCTGCATACGCGAGAGATCACGCTTGCCAATATCGCTAGTCTGCGGTCTGCGGGAATCGGCAACATCAGCATTGATCTGATCGCCGGCTTGCCACACCAGACAGAAGAGAGCTGGAATTTCTCGCTAAGCGAGACGCTCGCTACCGGCGTGCCGCATGTCAGCGTCTACATGCTGGAGGTCGATGAGGACTCGCGCTTGGGCAATGAGTTGCTGGCCGGCGGCAGCCGCTATCATGCGCATTTCGTTCCTGATGATGACCTCACCGCCGATCTCTACCTTGCCGCTTGCGAGCGTCTGGAAAAGGGCGGGGTGCAGCAGTATGAGATTTCCAATTTCGCCCGGCCGGTGACGCATGGCATCGGGTTGCGCGACTCTCGCCATAACCTGAAGTACTGGACGCGCCAGCCCTACATCGGATTTGGCGTGGACGCGCACTCTATGCTGCCCGCCGCGCCTGAGCTGAAGGCCCGTGGCATCCACGCCGTACGATTCGCAACTCCGGATTCGCTGGATGGACATTCGTCCGTAACCAAAAAGTCGTCGGCTCGGGCGGAACAACTTCTGGCGTCCCGCACGCTGATCGACACCCAAGGCGCGCTGGAGGAATCGTTTTTCCTGGGACTTCGACTGAATCGCGGCATCTCATTCCGCGGCCTGCAAGCGCAGTTTGGCGAAGCTTTGCTCGACAGCTACCGTCCCATCATTGCAGAACTTGTAGAAGCTGGGTTGCTGGAAAGCGACGCCGATCGCCGGCGGCTCACGCCGCGCGGACGTCTGCTGTCGAATGAGGTCTTTGGCCGGTTTCTGAAAGATGCTAACGTCCGTACAACTCCGGCCTAGGAAACCGGACTTCCAGCCTTGGTGCCAGTTTTCGGGCCATGGAGAAACCGAATGCCACGGTTTGGCAATCCTGCTGGTTCTTTGGCTGCTGGGATTTCGATTTCACGTTGCAGGAAGCTCAATTCACGTCCTGTTAGTGCTCGCGGTGATCGTATTGATCATCAACCTGGTCACGGGACGCTGGGCCGGATAAGAGAAGCAACTAGCGGAACTAGTCGCTTACCCGGCAACTTCTTCCAGTTGTTTCTGATCGATGTCGAAGTTGGAATAGACGTGCTCGACGTCGTCGTGGTCTTCCAGCGCCTCCAGCAGCCGGATCATAGTGCCAGCCTGGTGGCCTTCGAGTTTGGTGTAGTTCTGCGGCACCATGGCGATCTCGGCAACCTCAGGCTTGATGCCGGCTTTCTTCACCGCTTCCAGCACCGTCTCATAGGCCGACGGATCGGTCAGGATTTCCCAATTGTCGCCGTCATCTTTCAGGTCGTCGGCGCCGGCTTCCAGCACCAGGTTCATAAGATCGTCTTCCTTGGCCGCTGATTTGGCGATGATGATGTCGCCCTTCTTATGGAACATCCATGCGACTGAGCCGGCTTCGCCCATGTTCCCGCCATTCTTACCGAAGGCGTGACGAATCTCGCTGACCGTGCGGTTGCGGTTGTCGGTTGAGACTTCGATCAGGATGGCCACGCCGCCCGGGCCGTAACCCTCAAAGGTGATCTCCTCGTACGAAACGCCAGGCAATTCGCCTGTGCCGCGCTGGATAGCACGCTTGATGTTGTCGGCGGGCATGTTCTCCGCCTTGGCGGCTGCCACGGCGCCACGGAGCCGGGGATTTTTCTCAGGATCGCCGCCGCTCTTGGCCGCGATGGTGATTTCCTTGATTAGCCGAGTGAAAATCTTGCCGCGCTTGGCATCCAGCGCGCCCTTCTTGTGCTTGATAGTTGCCCATTTGGAATGGCCTGACATGAGGGAACCTCGGATCTCTATGACTTTAGGAGTGCTGATGCTGCCCGCCGTTGCAGATACGCAAACACAACCGCTTCGAACCGTTTCGAAGCGGTGCGCGGGCGAAATCACATTATATCCCGGCCCTCAATCCTCAGTCGAGAGCGGATTCGGCGGGCAGGCGCCTAGGAGCCGTAGAATTGACGACACCGCGGCGCCTGGAATGCGTCCTTTACATCCTATCCGGCGGCACAATGTCAACCCGGCGCTGTTGCTGATAGCAACTCTCATCCGTTGCCTGGCAAGTGGGGTAGAGTTTGCCCCAGCCCGTAGCAAAGCCAATCTGCGACTCATTGACTCCGCTCCTCACCAACTGCGATTTCACAAACTGCGCCCGCCGATAGGAGAGCACCAGGTTGTAGAAGATATCGCCGCGGATGTCGGCGTAGCCCTGAATCCACATCTGAGCGTCGGAATGCTGCTTCAAGTAATCCGTGTCGGATTGCAGCACATCAGGATTAATGATTCGGCTGTAGATGTTGAAGGGGAAATATATCTCCTTCACATTCTGCATAAGGTCCTGGGCCTGCGCGGATAGAGGTGGAAAGCGGGCCTGCGGGGAAGCTGTGTTGTTGTCCTGAGCCAAGGCGTTGTTGGCCGGGATGAAAACGCTGACTGCAATCAGAAACGCAGCGAGGGAAACCCAAAAGCCCTGGTTAGGCACAACGTGACGCATAACTCCTCCGATGCTGGATTTGACGGTCAACTCGAAACGCAGCAATTGTCGCAAGGGATCCACAGCCTTTCTTGGGTCGCCTCGAAATGTGCTAGCAAGTTTCTCCAAGAGCATAGATGACGAATATTACAAGAAGATGAAAAACCGACGAATGGAGACTCTTGTTTCCAGGGGTTCTTGGTCCCATCCCGACAAAATCCAACCCGCGCCCCAACCTGTTGGAAGCTAGGCCTTATTCGCGGAACTTTCATTTTGTATTTATGAATCTTTAACTTTGCCCACATAGGATTTCGCTGACTATTGTCAACAAAATTTCTAGTACATAAGTGTGCGGTGTTGCTGGGTTGCTGTAGATTCCGTTCCGCTCAACTGTTGCTATTCAGGAGAGAAAATGAAACGACCACTTGCCTTGGCGCTCGCGGTTCTGATTACCACAACCGTCTTCGCGCAAACCGACTCCCAAACTTCGAAACCGGCGAAGCGTAGCAGTTCGGCTCCGGTTTCGAAACAGCTGGAGGACATGAAGGACGCCATCTCGGCGCAACAACAGCAGATTCAACAGCTGCAACAGCAGATCTCAACTCGCGATCAGGCCATTCAGAGCCTGCAGCAGCAAGTGACGGCGGCGCAGTCGGCCGCCCAACAGGCGCAGGCGGCAGCTGCGGCAGCGGCCAACTCGCAGAGTACGCTGAGTGCCGACCAAATCGGCGGGCTGCAACACGATGTCGCCGATTTGAAGACTGTTTCCGGCAACACTGTGAACGAACTGCAGGAGACGCAGAAACGGGTTGCGGGATTGGAGAGCCCGCTGGCGATTCACTACAAGGGAATCACCATTACTCCGGGCGGCTTCCTGGCGGGTGAAACTGTGTGGAGACAACACGCAGAGGGAGCGGACATCAATACGGCGCTGAACTCAATTCCGTATTCTGGTTCCTCGCAAGCGCATATGGCCGAGTTCTACGGATCCGGTCGTCAGTCGCGTATTTCCATGCTGGCCCAAGGCAAGATGGATAACATAAACTTGACCGGCTACGTAGAAGCCGACTTCCTGGGTTCCGGCACTACCTCCAACAATAATGAAAGTAATTCCTATGTTCTTCGCCAACGGCAGACGTGGGCTCAGGCCGCACTCAACAGCGGCTGGAGCTTCACCGGCGGCCAGATGTGGAGCTTGGTGACGGAAACCAAAGTGGGTGAGGACAACCGCACCGAAGCAACGCCTATGACTATCGACCCGCAATATACCGTGGGCTTCAGCTGGGCGCGTCAATACGGATTCCGTGTTGTCAAGGATTGGGGCAACAAGGTCTGGTTGGGTTTCTCCGTGGAAAACTCGGAGGCGACCCTAACCGCGCACGGCAATACCGCCGGTTCATTCCTGCTCGGCGGGCCGGGACTCTCAGGCGGCTTGTATAACGGAGCCGTAAGCGGTTGCAGCACAGCAGCAATTTCGACTTTGCCGGCTACGCCCGCTACCACCTGCACGGCTCTCGCGAACTACTCGTTCAACCCATCGCCGGACTTCATCGCCAAAGTGGCATTCCAGCCGGGCTTTGGACACTATGAAATCTTCGGTATCGGCAGCGGCTTCCGCGATCGCATCTTCCCCGATGCGGGCTTAAAGACGCCCACCGCCGCTGGCGCTTTCAATAGCTCGACCTGGTCGGGTGGCGGTGGCATCAATGCTCGGTGGTCCATGTTCCAGAAGCACATTGACCTCGGCGTACACGCCCTGGCGGGTAAAGGTGTGGGACGGTACGGAACCGCCGGCTTGTCCGATGTGACCATCAGCTCGAATGGCTACGTGGCTCCGATCGCGAGCCGCCAGGGCCTGTTGTCGCTTGAATATCACTCTCCCAAGTGGGATTGGTATGGCTACGGCGGTATCGAGTATGACGGCCAGACCGAGTTCCTGAACTCCAAGGGCGTTCCGGCGGTTGGTTACGGCGCGCTTGCTCTCAACAACACCGGTTGCGGCCTCGAAACCCTGCCCAGTACCTCGTACGGTGCCGGCTTCGATCCCGGCAGCCTGGCAAACTGCAGCGGCGACACCAAGGACATCTGGGAAGGCAGCATGGGCTTCTGGTACAAGCCGTATAACGGCCCGAAGGGCAGACTGCAGTTCGGACTACAGTATTCCTACGTGACCAGGACGGCGTGGGCGGGAATTGGCACCAAGCTTCCTGTACCCACCAACAACAGCCCGACGGCTCTCGACAACATGTTCTTCACATCCTTCCGCTACTACCTGCCGTAAACACTGCGGGTGGCTGGTGCTGCGGCCAGCCACCCGAATTTTCTCTGCTCAGAAGTTCTTCTATCGGAACCGCTCTACACCCTGACGATCATCACTTCCGTGGACATCAAGCCGGAGTTAGGCAAACTCTGGCGCCGCATGGCGTGCGCGGTCAATGGCCAGTTTATGTTTACGGCCAAGCTCAACCGCGCGTTTAACCATTCGCCAATTGCCGTGGTGGAGAGCTCGTGGGCCGAGACCATCCGCGCCGGTGACGACAACGAGCGCCTGGCAAAGGAAGGTCTTGACGGCGCTGTTCCAGATGCACTCCCTGAACGCTTGCTTGTCTAGCCCATCACTACTACGAAGCCAAGGTGCACCGCTGCGCACGTGCCGATGTCCGCGATGGTTTCTGCTTTCTGTATTGCCGCTGAATCGGATCGAAGTTTCTGCTGCAGACGAAATGAGGTTGCTTGCTCCTGCCCAGTAGCACTAGCTCAGATCAAACAGTCAGCGCCTTAGCTCCCCGAACAACGCTGCAACTTGCGTAGACGATCAGCGCTTTAGGCGCGGTCTATGGAGAACCCCCTACCCTGAGCAACAAGCCGCTCCCTCCACGCAGATGCACATTCTTGTCAGACTCCAAAATGATCTGGCCTACTGGATCTCGTCTGCCGGCATGGGCGATTTTCAGGTTTTTGAAAAAGTAGGCGCC
>Ga0181505_10234284_pt1 | contig 21537 bp, 17 predicted proteins | sample PEATcosm2014_Bin_5_FD_127743 | JGI IMG/M metagenome (GOLD analysis project Ga0181505, IMG submission 127743) | Metatranscriptome of peatland microbial communities from MTU Mesocosm Facility, Houghton, MI, USA - PEATcosm2014_Bin05_30_metaT... | ecosystem: Environmental > Terrestrial > Soil >...
ATGAGGTACTGGAGCCACGCGACTGCCATCGGGACGAGGCCGACGAGGATCAGGATGACCCAGAGGGACGGACGCATCCAGAAATAAGGGCGACGATCGGGCGGATTAAGTACCGAGCTGCTTTTGGGGTCCTCCCCCGACCCCGGTCTCCCTCCGGCCCCTTTGAATGAATTCATGGGCTCCTCCGCATCTGTGGTAGGTGACCCCTCAAGGGATCGCGGTTGCTACCGGATCAGCGCCAACGCATCGGGCGAGAGTCATTCGTGATCCGAAGCCATCGCCCGATGATCGGTCGGGCCTGAGAGGAAGAACATGACGACCCCCACTCACCCGGAACAGCGGCCCAGACCGCGGATGTTCCGCCTCCCAGCGCTCTGGGTTGCTATGTCGGAAATCGTCTCGAAAGTTGTGGCGAAAGCTCAAAGCTTTAGCCACGCACTTTCGTCCGGCATAAACAGCATCCTCCTTACGATACCAATTCCGTTCGGGTTTCACACCCGCACCGGACGAACCGTCGCCACGTTTTGCCGGGACGTCGGAACGGAACTCCTGGCCAGCCAACCAGCGAGAGCCAGGGCCCAACCTGGTCATCCGGATCGTCTTTAGCAGAATCTTTAACCGGTACGTTCACGCCAGCACAGAGGTGATTGATCCAGAGCCTGGACTCCTACCTACTCCGCGGGCCCGCGCCAGAGGCATCCTCGCTATTCTCGGTCAGACACATATAGACCCAGTCCGGCTTGCGGGGGTGGATCGTGGCGCCGAAGCACTCCGAGTCGGGATTCACGACGCGGAAGAAGAACGGCACCAGGCAATGCGGCCACCCCAGACGAACCAGCATTTGCGGCAATGGATTGTCATAACCGCCCATGCCTAGACAATAGAGGAGCGGCGCGCGCTGCATCGCGTCGCGCAGCAGCAGCGTGCCCACGATGGCATGAGCCTTGTTGACGATGCCCTCGGACAGCGGATGATGATAGTAGCCGATGGAGCGAATCTCGCCGTCGGGGAAAAAGAATTCCTGCGTCTTGAGCGCGTAGCCGCCGCGCACGATTCCACCATCGAGGGCGACAAAAAAGTCGTTGTAGATGCGGGACTTCTCCGAACGCGGCAGCCAGCGCGGCTCGGCCCAGCGGTAAAAGACCATGTTCCCGTCCGCGCCCGCTTGCTGGAGACGCCGGTTGAACTCCGCCACTGCGGGCTCGTGCTCGGGACGATAGGGCTGAATAACGATGGCCATGAAGGGAAAGGTCTGTGCGCTGGATCGAAGTTGGGTCAGATCCCGCAGGGTCGCAACATAAATAATACTTGTCATCCTGAGCGAAGCGAAAGGACCTGCTGTGTCTTGCGCCGGCAAAAAGCAGGTCCTTCGCTTCGCTCAGGATGACAACTTACATTTACTGGCGCGCCGCCGATTGCAGCCTCTCGACCAGCTCGGCGACTGCGCCAACGCTCTTCATTTGCTCGATATCTTCGGGCTCGAGCTGTACTCCGAACTTCTCTTCGACGGCAAGAACCAGATTCAGATGCTGCATGGAATCCCAACTCTCGATCGTCTCCGGCGAGGATTCCGCCGTGATCTTGTCCGCCGGAACTCGGAAGATGTCGCTGGCGACGTTCCGCACTTGCTCAAACGTACTGGCTGTCAATTCCTTCCTCCCGGTTGAGTCTCCGCGATTCAATCTCTGTCGCTCACCTTCAGCTTAATCCAATCCGGACAAAGCGGCGCGCAACTCGTCAGGTCGAGTGCCCACAGAGAACCCTCGCAGTTGGTTGCCCGCAACTCGAAGCCATGCTGCTCATAGAAATCGCGCGCCGGAGCGTTTTTCTTTGTCGGTAGAAACCAGCCCTCCAGCCGCTTGCGCCCACGCTCAGCAGCGCTTGCGGCGAGATGGGCGAGCAGTGCGCTCTCGACCGTCCTTCCGATGACGCGGCAGCTCAACAGGAAGGTATCGACTTCGCACTGTTCGCCTACGTCGTGCGTGATCGCGACCCCGACCAAGCCGTGGTCGCCGAAACGATCGCGCACCTTGATGGAAAATATGCGCCAATCGGGCTGCTTGGCCATCTCCGCGATTTGAGTCTCGGTGTAACGCCGGGTGGTCAGGTTGAACTGGTTAGTTTTCTGCGTCAGTTGCGCGATCCGCGCCAGTGTCAGGTCCGTCACGGGTTCGAGTTCCGCTTCCTGTTCCAGGTAGCGAAAGAAATCTTCCTTCGATTGAAAATTCTGTTCGGCTCCGGCGCGCTCCTTTTGTGCCACATACATTTCGGTGCGCTGCTGGTCTTCCGCCGAAAGTGCGAGCCGCTCGAATGCCGCACAATTCCTGACGGCGGCGGCATACTCCAGCGGATTCTTCGGCAGATCGATGACGGTGATTTCCGGAAGCGCGGCGCGCACCTGCTCGCGCTCAAAAGGATTGTCGTCGAGGAAGGCAAGCGCATCGATGCCGACATTCAGTTCCTGCGCGATCTCGCGAAGATTCTGCGCCTTATCGGTCCAGTTAATACGCAGCGCCGCGAAGTGCTTCGCGCGCACCAGCATTCCGGGATGCTTCTCCAGCGCCTCCATGGCATCGTCGAGATTGTTCTTGCTGCACACGGCGAGTAGAATTCCTTTGCGCGACAGATCGAGCAGAGCGCGCTGCAACGCCTGATAGGGCGCGCCGGGGTATTCGGGGCCAACTTTAATGCCGGCCATTCCATCTTCGCCGATCACGCCGCCCCACAATGTGTTGTCGAGGTCGACGACCAGAACTTTGGCGGTGCGTCCGCTGAGTGGGGCGCTGAGTGGGACGATGAAACGCATCCACTCGCGCGCCATCTGGAGAAGATAATCGGCCGCAATGGGAAGCCGCGCCGTCAGCCACTTGCGCTCGTCGTGCCAATGCTCGCTGCCATGGCGCGCCACCAGCGCGTCGTAGTCGAGCACGTAGACTCCGTGAAACTCTGAAGCAATGCGCCGCAGCTCACGATTGATCTGCCGGATGAGTCCGGACTGTCCCGCTTCGGATTGGCCGTCGAGAACTCCGAGACTTGGAGACGATGGGCGCTCCAGGGAATGAACAATCAGCGCCGCCTGGCTGTGCTTTCGAAACGCGCCGATCCACTGCTCGTAGCCGTGAACCACGCGTTCGGCGGCTTGCCGCGCCGCTTCCGGAGACAGGTCGGCGAAATCGCTCCACAACTCGGGCGCTGCCTGATCGGCGCGCACCGCCAGCACGACCGCGTTCGGCGCGAAGCGATAGAGCGAACTCCGGCCGTCGAGCATGTCCTGCACGTAGGTATTGAAATCGCCGACGTGAACTTCGAGATCGATACCGTACGCGAATGCCTCCGCCCGCAATAGCGGCACGATCGGTTCAACAGTGAAGGAGCGCAGAATCGCAAACCTGAATTTTGCCAGTTGGAAGTTTGTAAGAGCGAGTTTGTCGCGCAGTTCGTCGAGCCGCGAAGTCACGAAGCTTGCCGTGCCCGCCGCGGGATCGCGCCGCCAAAGTTCGGACAGCCGCCGCGCGGCAGCATCGAACGCGCCTTGGGCGATCAGGCCGTCGATTTCCGCGCGCAGGGTTGACGGATGGCGCTCGGCAGGCGGCGGATTGGAGATCGCATCGGACATCCAGCTTAGAATCGAATCAGCGTTCCAGATACTCGATCAGCAGACGGTTTCTGGTATAGATCCAGGCGATGCGCCGTCCGCCGAATGCTACTGCCGGCATCGGCTGCCGCGCGACCAGCGCTCCCAGCGAGCGAGCGTCGGCGATTGCCTGCTCCAGATTCCCGACGACATAGCAAACGTGGTGCAGGCCGCCTCCCTTGGCGGCGAAGGAGTGCACCGGCGATTCTCCATCGGCCGGTTCCACCAATTCCCAGAGCGGATCGCCCGCGCGCCGGCTCTTCAGAAACGTGACCCGAACACCCTGGTTGGGATCGTGAAAAACCTGCCCGTCCCAATCTGCCTGCAGCACGCTGGCGAAGCTCTCGACGTCATTTGCAATCGATGCTACGACGAAGCCCACGTGATGAAACGCGCCTTCGGGCTGCCAGGTTAGGGAAATCGCATTCATGTTCAGAACTTATTCGGGGTGGGACGCGTCCCCGCTTCGCCACAGATCTGGCATCGGACTGGGCATGGGTGCCCTGAAAATCTTATCACGCGAGGCGCCGTGAGCCGTTTGAAACCCCCGTCAAAACAGGGGTTACAGAAGTCAACCGAGGTTTTGATCCGCATCGATTGGAAAACGACGGAGAACGGCGAAAACGAATCCGGGGCAGAGTCATGGGCGTGACTCCCCCAGCAAGACCGCGCGCAAGCGATCATAGGCGCGGTTTCCGAGCACGCGTTGCACGCCGTGGCGGGCCTCATGCTGAAGGCGTCTCTTCCACAAGCCGCGGCCGTGGCAGATGTCGCTGAACTCCGCTATGGTCAGGTCGCGGAGCATGGCTACGCGGCCGAGTTCGTAAGGGCTGGTGCGGGACGAATTCGCATGGAACCGGCTGTTGGCGACGGTTGCGAATCCGGCGTGGCGCGCCACCTGCAGCGTGCGCCGGTCGTAGCGTCCTCCGGGACAGGAGAAGTGTTCGATGGCATGTCCGACGATTTGTTCGATCTGGAGCTTGGCATCCATGATTTCGTGTTTCAGGTCCGGCTCCGGAAGATCGGAGAGATAAGGATGGGTCATGGAATGGCATCCGATCTCGAAACCTTGCGCGTCGAGATCGCGCACCTGGCTGGCATTGAGATAGCCGGGAGTTCCCAGGAATCCAGCGGTGAGATAGAAGGTTGCGTTGCAGCCAAACTCGCGGAGCACGGGCGCTGCGGCGATCAAGTTGGTCTCGCAGCCATCGTCAAACGTGATACAAACGCTCGGCTCGGTAGGATAGCGAATGGCTTCGCCGACATTCAGGCCGCGCCAGCCGGATTCCTTCAACCACGCCATCTGCCTGCGGAAAGTTTCGAGCGGCAGAATGTAGCGCACGTAGCCGGCCTCGGACTGGCAGAGCTTGCGGCCAGCGAGTTCCAGTTCGTGGTACATCAGGAACACAATGCGCGAGGAAGCCATCATTCTTCTCAACAGACTTTGTCATCGTATTGAATTGTCATCCTGAGCGAAGCGAAAGACCCATGCATCCCGTCGCTGCGAGCAAAATACATAGGTCCTTCGCTTCGCTCAGGATGACAATTCATGAAAATCGACGACGATTTATAAGAGTGCCATTCATAACGGTTGTCGCTCCTGCAGCGCTCCGGACCCCGACCCCTCGGTTTCTTAGGATTGCCTGCTGCCGATGGTCTGCGAGTGCCGGTCGAGCATGGCGAGCAGCGGATCGCGTAGAAACGGGCCTCCCGCCAGCAGGCCGGAGATCAGAGGATTCTTCTGGTTGCAGCGCAGCGGAGAATTGTCGAGCTTCAGCACCCAGCCTCCGGCGCCCTCAACCAGCGCCGCGCCCGCGGCCACGTCCCACTCATTTTTCGGAACCAGCGTGAAAGTCAGATCGGCGCGGCCGGCGGCGACCAAGCCGAGCTTATAGGCGACCGATCCCATAGGACGAATGTTGAATTCGGCGGACTCGAACTGCTTCCACTCGCCGCGTTTCACTTCACTGCGGCTGGCGAGCACGAGCGCGCCGTGCAGATCCTTGCGCTGGCTCGGCTGCGCGGGCTTGCCGTTGTAGGTCACGCCGGTGGCGCGCGATCCGAGAATAAGTTCGTTGGTTGCCGGATTGCAGATTCCGCCAGCGACGGGAATTCCATTCTCAACCATGGCGATCGAAACGCAGAACTCGGGGATACCCTCGACGAACTCGCGCGTGCCGTCGAGCGGATCGACAACCCAGACGCGCTGTTTATCGAGGCGAGTAAAGTCGTCGACCGTCTCTTCCGAGAGCCAGCCTTCGCCGGGGCGGAGAAGAGTCTTACGCAGAATGTCGTCAACGGCGCGGTCGGCTTCGGTGACGGGGTCGTGTCCAACTTTGTATTCGGTGGCAATGGCGCCGGGAGTGAAGCGGTTGAGCACGGTGCGCGCCGCTTCGAGGGCGGCGTGAATGCGTTCGAAAATTTCTTGCGAATTGGAAGAAGACGACATTAAATCTCCGTTAGTAGTGGTTAGCTTCCCTGTAGAGACGCGGCTTGCCGCGTCTCCGCCGCGGAGAGAGACGGGGCAAGCCCCGTGTCTCTACACGAGACTCACGCCCACAGCATTCTTGCGCCCGTCATCAGCAAAACCGTGCACAGGATTCTCCGCAGCCACAGTACGGGAACGCGCGTGCTTAGATGCGAGCCTAGAATTCCTCCAGGGATCGATCCGATCAGCAGGGAAACGACCAGGTGGGGATCGACGTTGCCTGCCCGCCAGTGCAACAGGCTGGTGACGCCGGTCAGAATCACGGCATGGGCAATGTCGGTGCCCACCATGACTTTGGGCGCGAATGAATAAAACAGAAGAAGCATCATCATGATGATGCTGCCCGACCCGACCGACGTGATGCCGACCAGAAATCCGCCGACTAATCCGATCACACTCATGCCGGCAAACGACTTCATCGTGGGCTCGCGCTTGGCGAGACGTTCCTCAATTCGTCCCTGGAACAGCAGCAGCGTGGGAATCAGTACCAGCAGCAATCCCACCGCGGACTTGATGAAATCGTTGACGCCGTTGCCATAGACGTGGCGCAGGTGCACCAGAAAAGTCACTCCGAGGTAAGAGCCGGGAATGCTGCCGACCGCCATCGCCAGCACGACCTTTTTTCGCACCGTGCCCTTGCGGAAGTGCATGATGCTGGCGGGAATCTTGGTGAAAAAGTTGAACAGCGCATCTGATCCGACCGCGATGATGGCGGGCACGCGCAGGCCGAAAATGAGCATGGGCAGCAGCAGTACGCCGCCGCCCAACCCCGTCAACCCGATCAGCGTTCCTACGATGAAGCCGATCAGCACTTTTAGCAGCAAGAATTCCATGCCTTATTTTTGGTTCTCAGTTGTCAGTTGTCAGTTCTCAGTAAAAGCAAAGCCGGGTCGAAACACTTAGAACTGGGAGCCGAGAACATTGTCCACGGTCATTATGTCATGAAGTCCATTGTACTAATCGGCTTTATTGACATTACTAACCGTTGCCGTTGGCGCCGACGAAGCCCTCGCGTTCGAGATGCAGAAGTATGGTCTGCGCCGCCTCCTCGGGACTCAGCTTGGCGGTGTCAATCACGACTTCCGCATCGACCGGCGCCTCGTACGGATCGGAGATGCCGGTGAATTCCTTGACGATGCCGGCGCGAGCCTTGGCGTACAGGCCTTTGCGGTCGCGCTGCTCGCACACTTCGATCGAGGTGGATGCGTGGACCAGGATAAACCCGCCGAAGGGTTCGATCATCTGCCGCACCGCTTTGCGAGTCGCATCGTAAGGGGCGATGGGGGCGCACACTGCGATGCCGCCGTTCTTGGTGATCTCGGAGGCGACATAGCCGATGCGGCGGATGTTGATGTCGCGATGCTCCTTGGAGAATCCGAGTTCGCTCGACAGGTGCTTGCGCACCAGGTCGCCATCGAGCAGCGTGACCGGACGCCCGCCCATTTCGAGGAACTTGGTGATCAGCGCGTTGGCGATGGTCGACTTGCCCGATCCCGAAAGCCCGGTGAAGAAAATCGTAACGCCCTGCTTGTGTCGCGGCGGATAACTGCGGCGCAATTCCTGCACGACTTCGGGATAGGTGAACCAAGCCGGAATATCGCGGCCTTCATTAAGGCGCTGGCGCAATTCCGTGCCCGAGATGTCGAGCACCTTCGCGCCTTTTTTCACTTCATCGGACGGGACGTAGCGGTCTTCGTTCTGGAGATACACCATCATCTGGAACGGGACCATCTTTACGCCCATTTCCGCTTCATGCTTCTTGAACAGTTCCTGAGCGTCGTAAGGACCGTAGAAGGGTTTGCCATCGGTGTCTTTTCCGGGGCCGGCATGATCGCGGCCGACGATGAAGTGGGTGCAGCCATGATTTTTGCGAATCAACCCGTGCCAGATCGCTTCGCGCGGTCCGCCCAGACGCATGGCTAGCGGCAGCATCGATAGCTTGACCGTGCCGTGCGGGTACTTGGCGAGCAGCAGTTGATAGCAGCGGGTGCGGACGAAATAATCCACGTCGCCCGGCTTGGTCATGCCGACCGAGGGATGGATCAGCAGATTCGCCTCGACCTGCTTGGCGGCGCGCATGGTCAGCTCGACGTGAGCGCGATGCATGGGATTACGGGTCTGGAAGGCGACCACGCTGGTCCAGCCGAGGCGGCTGAATTCGGCCCGCAGTTCGGCGGGCGTGAAGCGCAGCGAACGGAAATCGTAGTGCGAGGGCGCCTGGAATTCTTCGATCTTTCCGCCCACGTACCAGGGATTCGATTTGTTGATGGCGTAGTCGGCGCCCGGGTGCGCGGCGCTGGTGGAATTGAAAACGGCCAGCGCTTCGGCTTTGCGGTCAGGCTGCCAGACATCTTCAACGTGGAGCACGGCGAGCATCACGCCCTCGGGATCGCGCAGCGCGATCTTGCTCGTGCCCGGCGTCAGTTTTTTGGCGAATTCCTCGCTGATGTCGAGCGTGATCGGCATGGGCCACAGGGTGCCATTGGCCAGCCGCATGCTGTGGCAGACGCCCTCGTAATCGGCGCGGTTCATGAACCCGCCGAGCGGCGAGAAACCGCCGCTCATGAGCAGTTCCAGATCGCAAAGCTGCCGGGCGGTCAGGTCCCACGACGGCCAATCCTTGGAGTGCGCTTTCAACTCTGAGGCGCGCGCGGCCGGCACTTGCAGCTGAACAAGTTCTCCCCCGTGGGGGGCGATAAGATGACTGATGGTTGCGTTCAAAGCAGTATTCCTCCCGGATGTTCTAACCAAAATTTATGCTGAAATCAAAATCACTTGGGGGGCTCTAATCTAAGGTCGCCCTCTTTGCCATGGCTCGTCAAGCTATCTGTTGGGGCTGCAGGTAACCGCTCGAACCCGAGCGGAGCCACGAATGAAGACCGTTGCGCCGGTTTTGAAATCCGGCCTAAAATCACGTTGAACATGGGGAAGGAGCAATTTGCCTTCCGAAAGCCAGCCGATGTGCCACTTGTAAACTGTTAAAAACAATGGCCAACTGCCATTTTACCTCAAAATAAGCCCGTCCGTTGAACGGATGTGAAGCAGATTGCGACCTTCGACCCACAGCTTGGTAAGAAAGTGCGCCGGCTCGCGGGATTCAGCTCGACCCTCAGGACCGGACTGACTCCGCCACCTGCACTGGTTCTTCTTCAAGTTCGAGCGCGGAAATATTGGCGAGCCGGCCCACCGGCGTATGCAACTTCAGCCACAGCTTGCTGCCGAGAAAGGCGGGATACATTCCGCGCATCCACGACTGCCGCAAGCTCCGGCGGCGCTCGGCGGCGGGAAGCGACGGTTCGTAGCCATTTTCCTCGAGACACTCGCCCACAGCTGCTTCGATGGCGGCAACATCGGCGTGCGCCAGGCGTTCCTTCCAGCGGCCGAGCGGGTTGATCTTTTCTTTGGCGCCTTCCTCGCGAAACGAAGAATTCGTTTCCGACAGGCGGCCGAGGCTGGCGCGCTGAATGCGATCGTAGTCCAGATCGTGATCGAGGAAGCCGCCGAGTTTGCCGAGCGTTTCGCGCGGGTTGGTGATCAGGTCTTCGTAGCGGATCTCGATATAGTCAGCGGGGAAGTTGCGGCCATGGGCGCGGCCACGGTGCACCATCCACTCCCAATAGATCGCAGTCGCGACCAGGCTGTCGGTTTGGCTGCGGTCCCAGGGCAGGGGAGTGAAGCCGCCCATTTTCTTGAGCGAGAGCGCAATGTCGCGTCCGTCGCGGATGATGTGCACGAACAGAGCATTGGGCAGATCGCGCTTGTAGCGCCCTGCGTGCAGCACACTGTCGGCATCGTACATCGCCCAGCGCTCGGCCTGCTGGCTTTGGGCCACCGCGTCCATGACGACGCGTATGAAGTCTCCGCCGTTGCGGCACTCGTCCAGGATGCGGGCCGATAACTGAGCGCCATCGAGGCCGGTGCGCCTAAAGCCTTTGCTGCGGAGCCAGGTCTCAACGATCTTTTCGCGGTGGGCGCGGCTCTTCATGGAGCCGAAACGGGGAATCAGAATTTTATAAATCGGAAGAATTCCGCGGTAGATGGCAAACCCGCCCGAGGACAACAACATGTCGTACAGCAAGTTCGTCCCCGAGCGGTGACACCCCATTACGAAGACAGGAGCGTGCTTGCGATCGCTTGGGCTGGGCATGTTCACCCTGAAAAAAGTCTATCACGCAAAGCGGTCCGGTTCTTTGAAACCATTGTCAAAACAGGGGTTACGGGAGTCACCCGATTGGCTGGACAATTAAAGTTGGAGCTAATCAGGCCGAAGCAGAGTCATTGCTTTCTTTGACAGACCATAGCAGGCCTCAGACCGAGCTAGGATGCTATCATTTCCGACGATTCAGCCGGAGACCCGGGAGCAGTCCTTATGAAGAATCTGTTTCAGCCAGATGCGATTAATGAAGTAATCGGGCGTATCGACAAGCTTCAGCCGGCAGCTCAGCGGCAGTGGGGCAAAATGGACGTGGCACAAATGATGGCGCATTGCTCCGCCGCGCTCGATCTTGCTTCCGGCCGGCTCGTGCGCCCGCGCGTCTTCGTGGGCCGGCTGATCGGACGATTCGTCCGGCCCGTCTATAGCAACGAGAAACCATTTCCCAGGAACAGCCCCACCGACGAGATGCTCGTGGTCTCCGATCCCCGAGATTTCAGCCGGGAACAAGAACAACTCAAGGTTCGTGTCCGGCAGTTTCACCAGGGCGGGGAGGCGCAATGCACAAAGCATCCGCATCCCTTCTTTGGCGCACTCACGCCGCATGAGTGGAGCACGGGGATGTACAAACACCTGGATCATCACCTGCGTCAATTTGGAGTCTAGTGGAGTTTCCACAGCGCTGGCGGGGGTCATCTTGACGCCGCAACGCCTGTCTCCACTGCGAAGGACGACGAAAGCGAAATGCTCACCAACATTCAATATCGAATTCTGAAAAGGATTTCGCCCGGCGCCCCCGGCTGCTGTAGCGGATCCGCGTACGAAGGAAAATCGAAGCTTGCGATTCAAATGGGGAATGACATCTTCACCCGGATCGCCGGGAAAGTTGTCGTCGACTTCGGCTGCGGCGAAGGAGCCGATGCCGTGGAGTTGGCTGGGAGAGGAGCCAAGCGCGTAATCGGCATCGATAACCGCGACGACGTTCTGCGGACAGCAAGGCAGAAGGCGCTCAACGCCGGAGTTCAAAATACTTGCGTCTTCACAACTTCAACGAACGAGCTTGCGGACGTGGTCATTTCCATGGATGCCTTCGAGCATTTTGCCGACCCGGCCGAAATCCTGCGCATCATGAACACGCTCCTGCAGCCGGCAGGCGAGGTGCTCGTCAGCTTCGGACCCACCTGGTATCACCCTTTGGGCGGTCATCTATTTTCCGTTTTTCCATGGGCACATCTCATCTTTAGCGAGCAGGCCCTGATCCGCTGGCGGTCCACTTTTAAGACGGATGGGGCGACCCGATTCAGCGAGGTAGCCGGGGGTCTGAACCAGATGACAATAGCGAAGTTCGAGAAGTTGATAGCAGAGAGTCCTCTCAAGTTCGCCATCCTTGAACTTGTACCCATCCGGAAGCTTCGGCATTTTCACAACCGTTTGACGCGCGAATTTACCACCGCGATTGTGCGCTGCCGTCTGGTCAAACGAACGTGACCACGTAACCTCGCGAACAGACTCGACTCGACGTTCTATTCCACGCCCGCGATAGCCGCTTCGACCGCGTCAATATCGGCGCCCAAGTCACGCCCATCGGAAGCCGCCCCGGCCCCGGGAGAAGCCTTGGCACAGCCCGGCCCCTTGGCGTGGCAGAGCCTGGGATCTTTGCTGACGGTGTCTTTGAGGTTGCGGATGCCGGCCGCTTCGGCCGACCCGACGGTGATGTTTCCCTTGGGAAAGGACCCGCGCCCGCTGACGATCAAGTTCCTGTCGAACTTATAAGGATCAAAGCAGGCCTGGAGCACGGCTTCAGATCCGAGCTGCTGGGTTCTGGATGCGCAACTCTCGGGACCTCCACCCGCCGAGGCCACCGGCGGCCTCCGATCTCCGACCGCAAACACGCTGTTAGTTATCGTGAGGTTTGACAGCTTCGCATCGGAGTTCAGCACCGAGAGCAGAACGCCGCTGACAAACGCGGTTACGTGATCGATCTGCACGTCATGCACCGGGGGCCGGTTGGAGACCAGAATCAGGAAAGAGCCGCCGCCCTTGTAATCCTTGTCGTGCAGATCGTCGGCGAAGAGATCGTGAATGCTGTAACGCCCGCCGTCGGCGGCAGCGCCGCCCATCTTCGAGAGCGCGTTGGCCAGCTGCAGCACTCCGGCGACATTTCGAATCCGGTTGAAACGGATGGTGACGTCGTTGACGCGGCACAACGGGCACCGGTCGGACTGGTTGGCGGGGTTGAGCAGGATGGAATACCCGGTCTGGCTGAAACCACCCCAGCTGTTCTCGAGCAGATTGGCCTCGAACAGAACGCGGATCGCGCTCTTGACCTCGAAGTTGTTCTTCACGATGTAGGGCTGCCCCAAAGCCGACGGCGTGTAACCGGGCTCGCCTTCCTTCCAGATCATGGGACGGAACAGATGATTGCGGCGGATTTCGAGGTCGGTTGGAACGATGGTGGCGGCACTGCCGCCGAAGAGCATGTTCTCTCCGGAGGACTCGAGAAAGTTGTTGTAAAACTTAAGGGTGAAGATGGGATCGTCGCTGGTGCCGCCGCCACCGACGGCAGTAGCGTCGGTGCACTTTCCCTTGCGGGCGATGCAATTCAGGCCGCTAATGTAAGAATTGATGACGGCAATCGTGTGCGAGCCGTGGATGATTCCAATGCCGTGGCCGACTTCACTGCCATCGGCGGGGTGGACCCAGTTACGATCGAAGATCACATGATCCGAGTGTTCGGCGGTGGCGATACGGTAGATGTTGGCGTCGGGAAGCGTGGTCCACTCGATGCCAATGAAGCGGATGTGATCTCCGAGGGACACGCCATCGGGACGCCGCACCACCAGGGTGGCGAGCAGCTTGGCCGGTCCACCGGAGGGTTGAGCAAAGGGCGGACGCCCGGGGAGGCTGGCGACTCCGCCCCATGCGGGAGAGATGCGCGTGCCTTCGGGGGGAAGTTTGGAGTCGGGCGTGTCGGTTCGCACCGTGATGTAGTGCTGGTCGTCGCATTTTTTCGAGGGCAGCTCTTTCACTTCGAAAGAGGTTCCGGCGGGCAGAAGCAGCGTGTCTCCGCACTTGGCGCCGTCGATAGCGTCGGCCAGATCGGACTTGGCGGTAACGTGAATCTGTTTTCCCGGCGACGGCGTTCCGTCGAGCGCGGTGTAATAACAGGTTTTGGGGAGTTCGGCGATGCCGTCCTTGTCGCCAAACTGCGCGACATTGCCCTTGCCGCAATAGGCATTCTCACCGGTGGGAGGCGCAGCCGCCAGTGCCGGCAGCGCGGACCAGACGAAAAAAACCGAGGCTAAACAGAAGACCAGACAAAAAAAATGCAAAGTCTTCGACTGCGGGCTTTTCACCTGGGGAACCGAGCGGGAGGATCGCAAAGGAAGCGGAGCCATGTTTTCAGTTTCTCCTTAAGGTATCTATACGCATCAATCGCACGCCCCGCGCATGCGCCTGGCATCGCCGCGGAGAGGCCTTTCATCCACAGCGTACTTCGATGAACGGATGATAGCACGCGCCCAATCGGGCGACTTTCCCGGCCGATCGTGATTATGGGAATGAAAAAGAAAAGGTCCGCGGCGAGCCGCGGACCTTGATTGCCTGGACGCTGAAAATCCGCCGAAGTTGTTATTCGACGTTCGCCAGCGCTGCGCTGAGCCCAACAATGTCGGCCCCGAGATCCTTGCCGTCCGTGCCCTTGTTCTTGTAAGGGCTGCTCGACTCAAGCTCGTAGTTTCCGCCATTGCCGCTGTTGAAGTTGACGAACCCGACATTGTCGACGGTCTGCGGGAACATGTTGGCCGTCGGCCACTTCGACGCTGGAAACGCCGTCGGAGTCGCAATCAGGCCGTTGTTGGCGAAGGTATAGGTGGTGAAGCAGCTATTCATGGTGGTCAGCGGCACGTCGGCTCCGGCGCAACTGCCGGAGGTGCCACCCACCGCGTCCCACACCGGGTACTGGCCGGTGATCATCAGATTGTTGGTGAACACCAAGCCATACATCAGCGCAGTTCCTTTCACATCCCCCACGATCATCATGTGGCTGGTGGAATCCGGGAAACCGGTGACGTGATTAATGGTTACGGAGTTGAGCGGATTCTTGACCCAGGTGTTCACGATCTCGAACACCGTGCCGCCGCCCACGTATTTCTTGTTGAGGTCGTCGAGAACCACGTCATGAATGCTAAAGCGAGCACCAGCCAGCGCCGGCAGTCCTTGTTTGCCTCCTGGAATGTCCTGTTCGGTTGCCACCTGGATTCCGCCCCCGCCATGCGAGATGCGCACATAGCGGATGGTAACGTCGGTCACCTGGCACTGCGGACAAACGTAGGGGCCATTTCCGGCCTGGGTGGGTTGGTTCCTGGGGGTGAGCAGAATGGCGTAACCGGTTTGGCTGAAGCCTCCCCAGCTGTTTTCCATGAGATTCGCCTCGACCAGCACGCGAACCGCATTCTTGAGTTCAAAGTGATTCTTGACGATGAAGGGATTGCCGCCCGGCCCGCCGATGAAGTTCGGGTTGCCCGGCATCCACTGCAACGGCTTAAAGAAGTGATTGTTCAGGACTTGAATGTCGGTGGGGGTCAACGTTGCCGGTCCGCCGCCGAACAGGATGGCCTCGCCCGAGGCTTCCAGGAAATTGTCCTCGATCTTGTAGGGACCATCCTGGGTGTTGCTGTTGCCTCCGGAGATGGCATGAGCGTCGGTACAAGTTCCGGTGTCTGAGATGCAATGGAAATCGCTGAAATAGGAATCGACGACCGCAACGTTAGTCATCCCATTCAGGTCCATGCCGTTGCGAGTCTCATCCTGTAGCTGCCCATGCAGCCAGCAGCGATCGAGCACGATGTGATCCGCGGTCCCTTGGCCCGCGATCAGCCGGGCGGAGTCCGGGGTTCCGTTGGGACGAGTCACTTCCAGCCCGATGAAGCGGTAGAAGTTGGCGCCGGCCGCGATCTGGAACGGACCGTCGCCAGCCGTTTGCATCTGGACTTTCGCCATCACGTTCTTGGGATTCGAGCAGCTATACTGCGGGCGCCCCGGGAGAGAAGCGACCCCGGCAGAGCAGGGCGTGGCGCGCTGGCCTTCCGCAGGCAGAGCGCTCTCCGGAGAACTGGTTCGGATGAAAATCCAATGGTTGATGTCGCAGTTTTTGGCCGGAACATTGAACGGGCCGGTAAAGGTTGCGCCCGCCTGGAGTTCGATCACGTCGCCGCATTGCGCGCTGTTCAAGGCCGTTTGCAGATCGCCGCCGGCGTTGACTGTGATCACTGTTCCCGGGGCGGGCGTGTCGGCCATTGCACTGGGAACGGTTACTTTCGGCAGTTCCGCGGGACCGTCATAATTGCTGCCCGCAGCGATGGTGGCGCTGAAACTGCCAGTCGCAGTATTGTTGGTGGCATCCGTGACCGTGACTGTGAAGTTGAAGGTACCGGGCGCGGTGGGCAAACCGGCAAAGTCTCCGTTTGTGCTCATGGCGATTCCCGCCGGAGGAGTGCCTGCGGAAATGCTCCAACTGTAGGGCGTGTTTCCGCCAGTCGCGGCGAAAACTTCGCTATAGGCGTTCCCTTGCTCGCCCTGAGGAAGAGTGCCAGTCGTGATTTGCAGCGCCTGGTTACTCACCGGATCGACCGTGACCGCGGTGCTGGCTGACTTCGTGGAGTCGGCCTTGCTGGTGGCGGTGACCATCACGCTGGTTTGCGCCGTTACTGCCGGAGCAGTGTAAAGACCGCTGGCGGTAACCGAGCCTGCCGTCGCCGACCAGGTCACCCCGGTATTCGAAGTTCCGCTGACGGTAGCCGTGAACTGCTGCGTCTGATTCGAGGACAACGTTGCGCTAGCTGGAGACACATTTACAGTGACGCTGCTAGCCACGGCAATGGCGAACCTCTGGCTCCCCTCATCGGGGTGCGGGGAATCGGTCACAATGACGTCGAACAAGAAGTTGCCTGCGGTTGTGGGCTGGCCCGACAACGTCCCGGTAGCTGGATTCAAACTGATGCCGGGGGGCAGGGTTCCGGTTTTCACCGAGAAATGGTAGGGGGAGGCTCCGCCACTTACCGCGAGCACCGCGTTGTAAGACCCATTGACCGTGCCCGCGGGAAGATTTCCGGACAGATTCAGGGTTGGGTTCCCGTTGCTCTGCCCGCCATTGGCTTGTGCCAGCGAACCGCACGAACTGGTCAGCAGCGCGACCGATAGCAGGAGCATCAAACAGCCCAGGCGCTGTCCAAGCGCGTGGGAAAATCTGGTATGACGTCTTAAAAGTGCATCTTGGGATTCAAATACTGACACTGATTCAAACATTGCAAGACCTCGACCGTAAGAATGGGGGACCAGTCGTATGAGTCCTCACGCTGAATCTATCGGGATGAGTCAAGCGATCCCAGATATCAGAAGTGCATCGGCGGACCTTCAGTACCTGCGCCCTCGACATGTACCCATTCGCATGGCGCTAGTGTCCGCCGGTGTCCCTGGTGTGAAGTAGATGAAAACAGGCGCGGGACGGGCGGTCTGGGCGATGCAGCGTTTAGGGCATGGCTTCGGAAAAAGGCGGATAGCCGGCGAAACTAAAATAACCAAGAGCAGAGTTACTGGCGGGATTCCCCGACCAGACACGCGGGTGATCACAGGAGCGGTTTCGAAGAGCGAGCCGCTAGGATTTTTCCTGGTATTCCACCGAGATCACGGGCTCCGTCGCCACGGGAGGGACCAGCGGTTGGACGGGAACGCCAGACTCCTCGACCTTAAACACGCGGCCTGTCTTATAGGCCCAGAGCACTCCGATGCCATAAATCGAGAACGCCGCGCCAATTTCCATCACTAACTCGATCAGGTTCCTGGGAGTAAAGAACCGGTTCGCCAGCCAGACCACTCCGATCAGCGGCAAGCTCAGTAGAAGGGGCAACGAATACGCCTGGCGTACGAAACTGATTGCGTGCACGCCGATCTGTTTCCCTAAATGGCGAGGCATGAAGAGCAGGAACGTGCAACACAGCGGAATCGCCGTGCCCAGCGCGTCTCCCACCACCCCCAACGCCGGAACCAGCGCAATACTCAGGATCAAGTTGGCGATCCCTTCGATCAGCGTAACCTTTGCCATGGATTGATGTTTGCCGATGCCGAACAGCACCCGTCCCGAAGCGCCCTGCATGAGCATCAGCGCGAAAGGAATAATCAGCACCACCAGAACCGGATAACTGTGCGGAATGTACCGCGCGCCGACCCAGATCCGGATGATGTGTTTCCCCAGCAGGATCAGGATGACCGTGATGGGCAGAATCAACATCGCGCACACGCGGTTTCCCGCGATATAAACCTTGCGCAAGCGGTCCAGATCGCCTTTCGCTTCAGACTGGCTCGCCATGGGGACAAAAATCTGCGCCATGCTCGAGACGAATTCCTGGGCGTAGTCCACGATCCGCGCGCCAATCGAAAAGTACGTAATGGCCACCGTGGACATCATTCCGCCCAGCACCAGTTCGTCGGTGCGGAAGCGCAGCCGTCCCGCCACGATCACCAGAAATGTCGTTCCGCCATAGGTAGCCATCTTGCGGAAGGACTCTTTGTCCACGTAGCGTAGGCCGAGCGGCACCGGGCACAACCGGAAGACGATGATGCCGCGAAGAATGGAAGATAGGGCGGGCAGCCCCACCGTGATCAGCGCGACCGCGATCAGTCCATATCCGCGATTCAGGAAATAGACAATCAGCGCCGCCCGCAGCAGGGTGGACGCGATGCTCGTCCAATTCAGAATGTAAAAGCGTTGCAAGCCCTCCAGCATGCCGCCGAAAACGCCCAGCGGAAATCCCACGCTGACCGACGCCCCGACCAGCAGCAGAAGAATGTGCGTCTGGGCCTGCATCCCCGGCGGAATATGAAAGAGTCCGCCCACGTAGAAACTCAGCACGGTGGTCAAAACCATGCTGAGAGCGCCGATGATGGTGTAGGTAAAGAGGCTGGTATTGACGAAGGACGCCAGCCGGTCGTTCTCGCCGGTTGCGGTGTATTTGGAAACGTAGCGAATGATCGAGGAGCGGATTCCTAAATCAAACAGCCCGTAGTAACCCGTAACCGAAAAAATCAGGACCCAGATGCCGAAGGCGGCGTCGCCTAGCCTGTGCAAGATGAAAGGCGACAGAAAAATCCCGACCACGACGTTCATGGCCAGCGCCGACCAGCTGGAGCCGACGTTTTTCAGGATCTCAGTTTTTTCAAGCTTCCGCATAGTGATCGGCGCCCGAGCGTGATTAGCGATTCGTGCGCGTGACCAGATCGTACCCCAGTTGCGTCATGATGTTTCCCCATGCCGATTCAATCTCTGCCACCGCAGCGTCCGGCAACACAGACTTCCATTTGCCCGCCACGGCGCTGCCGACCATTGGAATATCGGAACGCCTGTTTTTATTTGCGACCCACTCGTCACCAGCCTTCTTCTCCAATTCCCGCATGCGATCGGCGGAACTGTTCTCGATGGCCCGGCTTAATTTTTCAGGACTCGCGTCCACCCCGAAAAACCGCGCCGCCTTCGCCAACTCGGCCGGCGTGTCCGCCATCAGATCCTCGTAACGCAGCAGAAGAAATGTAGGCCGTCCATTGCGGGCCGCCACCCAGGTGCCCACGTTTTCCGCCCACGTACCCCACGCCGTCGAAAACAGTGTCCCATTGACAACGCCGCGAACAAACAGCTCCAGCGGATAATCGTCGGCGATATGGCGAAACTTACGCGCAAAGTTGTAGTAGGAAAGCACCACATCTCGCGGATCGCGCGTGATGTAGAGAACCTTCGGATAGCGATGATCGAAGTACTGATGGGTTTTGATCACGCGCGGGCTGGGGATCCGCTTCATGTACCGGCTGGAGAGCGCTTCCGCGTCGGGAATCAGCCGTTCGATATTCACGAAACTCACCGGCTGATCGGGAAAGAGCAGGTTGGCCATCAAAAATCGGGTCCAGGTATTACCCGAGCGCGGATAAGACACAATGAACGTATCGTCCGGACGCACGGCGATCTGCCGGCCCGCAATGTCGGTGCCCAGCAAATACCTGGCGGTCCGTTTTATGCCGTACATCATCGGGCCGGCGCTCCCGGCGCGGGCACTTTGATCCGCGCCTCGTTTGCCGCCGGAGTCCGCACCAGGGAGGGCCCGTAACCCAGCCACTTCATCAATGGCGCCCACGCCGTTTCCAGTTCCAAAGCCGATTTTTCCGGCAGGTCCGTTTTCCAGCCGCCGGAACCAGCCGCGCGCACAAACGGAATATCCTGGCGCGTGTTCTGGGTCACCGAAGCGGTTGCCTTGGCGCCTTCCAGCTTTCGCATCCGATCGGCGGAACTGCGCTCCACTGCCTGGGCCACCAGGTCTGGCGTGGCTTGCACACCCAGAAACGATGCGACCCGAGTCAATTCCACGCCCGTCCGCGCCACCATGTCTTCATAGCGCAGCAACAGGAAACCGGGAGAATTCTGCCGTGCGACCAGCCAGCTCGCCACGTTCTCTCCCCAGGAACCGTAGTCGCAGGTTTGGCCCGCCACAAAGCGCGTGACGAATTGCTCGATCGAATGGTCGTCGCCGATTCGCCGCTTCTTTCTGAAAAAGTGGAACTGAGATACGGCCACGTCGCGCGGGTCGCGCACGATGTAGACGACCTTCCGGAAGCGCGCATCGAAATACTCGTGGCTCTTCATGATGCGGGGCCGCGGCACGCGCGCCAGCTGGTTTCGCGTCAGACCCTCCGATTCAGGAATGAGCCGGTCGATATTGCCGAAGTTGGCAGGCTCTTCCGGATGCAGCAGGTTGGCAATCAGAAATCGCGTCCAGGTGTTGCCGGACTTGGGGAACGAAACGATGAACGTATCGTCGTCAAACACTTCAAAATAGCGTCCCGGATTCGCATGTCCGAGTACTCGCTTCGTCGCAGTGATAAGGCGCTTGATCGTCGAAGTCTGATTCATCGGAATCTGGTTCATCGAAGCTAGGTTCATCGAAGTCCGATCATCGCGCCGTGGTCCTCTCGGCGGATAGTCCGGCGCGTTCGGAAGTATCACCGACAAGAGCCTCCTCCCGCTGCTCGCCGGTGCTGCCCGCGGCGCCAACCGCCAGCAACCCAAGCAGGCTGGACTCGAGAGCGCTGTGCGAGTCGCGGGTCACGAGCTCATATCCCAGGCAAGCCATGATGTCGCCCCACGCAGCCTCGATGCGCGCAACCAGTGGCTTGGGCAAATCGCTTCGCCAGCCGCCGGACTTCGCCGATGGAACAAGCGGGACATCGCGACCTTGCTCCTTCTCACTATCCGTGATCTTGTCTGGGGCACTGCGCGCGACCGCCTGAGAGATTCTCTCCGTAGTCTCCGGCAATCCCGCGAACTCAGCCACCCGCGTCAATTCGCGCGCCGCGTCGGCGAGCAGATCTTCATACCGCAACAGGAGAAGGCCCGGATGACGGAAGCTTGCCGCCAGCCAACTCCCGGCGTTCTCTCCCCAAGATCCAAAATGATCCGTAGAGACGAGGCTTGCCGCGTGTCCCCCTGCAAGGAAGCGCCCAATCAAGTCTTCCAGAGAAAACTCATCGCCGATGCTCCGCAACTGCCGCAGGCGTTGGTACTGCGCCAGGGCCACGTCGCGCGGATCGCGAACCAGATAGATGACTCGCCGGTAGCGGGGATCGAAACTGCCGTGCGTCTTGACGATGCGCGGCCGCGGCGCCCGGTCGAAGTCTCGCTTCACGCTAACGTCCGGATCGAAAACCAGTTGGTGCAGATTGCCGTAGCTCACCTCCCGATCCGGATGGACGAGGTTCGCAATGAGAAACCGCATCCACGTGTTCCCCGAGTTCGGATAGGAAGCCAGCAAAATATCATCGGGACGCACGGGGACCGTTCGCCCCGGACGGTACAGCCCGAACGCATGCTTCACACCCGCCGTCAGATACCGAATCACGCGCACTCCTCGATTACCAACCGCCGATCGCGAATTGCGAATTGCCTCAAGCCGGAGCTCCGTTATGCCGTTGCCTCCAGAATGTAAAGAGCCGGCTGGTCGCATTCGGCGCCACCTTCAGCCCGAATAGCAGGAGACTCAATTGCGCTCTGCGAAAGTAGTGGTTCGCTTCCGAGAACCGCTCACGAGCCTGGGGGAAATTTCGCGCGGAAAGAAGATTCTTTCCCTCTTCGAGCAAGTACCGCGCGCGAATCTCGGCGGCTCGGTCCCGCACCAGTTGCCGCTGCGCAGAGGTCAAGGGCAATTGCCGGTCGGCTTTATCGAG
>Ga0181505_10510422_pt1 | contig 21256 bp, 22 predicted proteins | sample PEATcosm2014_Bin_5_FD_127743 | JGI IMG/M metagenome (GOLD analysis project Ga0181505, IMG submission 127743) | Metatranscriptome of peatland microbial communities from MTU Mesocosm Facility, Houghton, MI, USA - PEATcosm2014_Bin05_30_metaT... | ecosystem: Environmental > Terrestrial > Soil >...
CACGTTGACGGACTCTTCCTGGTTGGTGTAGCCCACGACGTCCAACTTGCCATTGGGCATCTGCTGCAACCGCAGAGAGAGTTTGTCCAGCGTGTCCTTGCAATCGTTGTCCACACGCCACGGTTTCTTGGGGTTCTTCTCGAAAGTACACTCGCCCCAATCCTCGATAACGGTGCACTTATGGACGGCCGGCACATTGACGCTGCCCGTGCAGCTGGCGCTCAGGTTGGCGCGTGCGTCAGTCGCCGTTCCGGTAGCGGATATGGTGTTGCCGGCGTCGGCATTGGTCGCGGTCACCGTGACTGAAGTGCCGCTGCCGCTCATCGTGCCACCACTGTTGGTCCAGCTATAGGTCAGCGGCCATCCCTGCGGATCGCTCGCCGTCATGGTAACGGTGGCGGACTCGCCAATGGCGATGGTCGACGGGCTGGCTGAGCAGCTGACGACTGGAGGCGCCGGCTGCTTAATGGTGAAGCTGGCCGCGCACGTCGCCGTGTTGTTCTTCTTTTCCTTGGGGTCCGTGACAGTCCCACTGGCGGAGTAGGTTCCCGGCGCCAGACCCGTGGTGTCGATCGTCGCGGTCTCGGAGCTGGCGCTCGACAGCTTGCCTCCACTCGCGGTCCAGGCGTAGGTCAGGGTGTGCTTCGGGTTGAAGTTGGAACCGGTGACAGTCACGCTCACTGGGTCACCCGACCAAGCCGCGGCAGGTGATGCCGAACAGTTCGCGGTCACCGGAACCGGCGGCTTGCCGCCAAGGGTGTAATAAAATCCGGCCAGCGCCCCACTTGTGACGGTGTCGTAGATGAATTGATGATTGCCACGGTAGTCCACATCCAGATAGCGCCACCCGAGCCCAAGACCGAGATGTTCGGTGAACTTGTAGTTCAGTAGGCCAATGACCTGATAGTCCAAATTCGCCCCGCCGCCGCCTGCATCACCCGAGACCATGATCGATGCCTTTGGCGATAGCACCAGCTGAATTCTCGCGCCGCCAAGACCATCGACCCAGTTGGCCGATCGCGAATTGCCAATGCCTGAGGGCTCCAAGGCGAGGTTTTGACCTAAATACCAATATCGAATACCGGCGAGTGCATCAATCTTCCAATGATCCGTGTCCACCAATCGGTATCCGAACTTCGGGGTCAAGAGCGACTGCGTTATATGGATATTCACCGAAGTCTGCCCGACTTCATTCAATGGGATGCCTCTGTCGTCACCCAGTTTCATCCATAGAAAATCCACGGGCATGACAAAGCGACCTTTGTCGGCTTCTACTGCGACCGGTATCACTCCTTTAAGGTAATGAAAGAGGTCGGAAAAAGGGGCCTTGACGTAGGCATCCTTGCCGAGCGCTCCGACGGTCCCATGTAAACCCGCAAACCACCCGTAAATCGCGATCTGGCCTCGCCAGCCGTCGTCGGCACTAGCTGCCGCCGATTGTTGTGGCTCAGGGGTGGGAGGGGGTGGGGGTGGAACTGCATCCGTGGTAGCAACCGGCGTCGCAGCAGCCGCATCGACGGGGCCCTGGGCAAGCGCGCTCATAGAAAGCAACAGCACAAGCGCCATTGCGACCGTGACAACTAAACTCTTGCGGTAGGAATTCATTTGCAATCTCCTCTAACGGCGTCTACGGCACTCTGCGGGTCTTGGGCCCGAGAACCCACACGATAAGAAGAACTGCCCCAGATCATCAATCCGAGAAATCCGATACGCACAATCACCACCCGTCCCAAAAAGAATCGGTACTAAGCGTTGGGGATTCCAAGATGAGCACCAGGAATTTCGCCGTCGACCCATAGGGCACCGAGCCGAAGCGATCGCTTCCGCGACAGTTCCACCGAGATTCTCCTTGGATCAGGGTATCGCTAAATCGACGCCAACACCATACGCAATCTAGATACCTGTGCGCTGCAACCTCTGCAGGTCGCAATCTGCAATGACTCTTGGTGCAGTCGCTTTACAAGAAGTGGGGATCACCGTTCCAAAAAACCCTTCGAAAAGCGCGCCTCTAAGTCGCAGAAAACAGGCACACGAAAATTGCGCAGCTAGTGTTCCAAGGGATGCGGTTCGCCAGGTTATAAACGGAGAGCCGGGCGTGACGTGTCCCCACGGCTGACAAACGTTGCCGCGAAGGGAAATCATCCGCAGAACAATGGATTTCGTCGACCAGCACGCCGACGAGTATCTGGTTGTAGAAGACCTAGCTACTGCCGCCGATGTCTCGGAGCGAACCCTCTGCACAGCCTTCCAGGAGTACTTCAGCGTAGGACCGGTACGCTATCTAAAGCTCAGAACACTCCATCAGGTTCGGTGTGTGCTCAAAACCGCCGATCCCTCGCTGACGACTGTGACCTGTTGCGAACAAACTAATCCCCAGTGACGGCCATCCCGAAGTCTATCTGGCGGCAGATAGGTGTTGTGATCAGGCCAACTCGCACGTTGATCAGGACCTCTGGCGAGCATCGCTCACAAGCGCTCGATGTGCTTGTTGGCCCGTTCGATTTTTAGCATTGCGTGGCCGTAAGGCGTATCCCACATCGCGGTCATAGGTTCGTCATGTACCTCATTAGAACCTGTGGAAAAAAGAAAGTGAGGCCGAAAGTGAAAAACCACTTGACATGTACTAATGCACCCCTAATTCAATTTGTATTACGTTAGAAGTCTCCGCTTCCTCACGCGCCAGTTTCGCACTGCGACGACGTGCGCACATTCCGGCGAGCAATACTTTTTCTTATGGTGGGTCAACGGGCAAAAATCTCAGGGCAGAGTGACTGCGGATAACGCGCTGACGGGTATTCTTCAAGCTACGCGAAAATGGATTTTGGGATGCGTATCTATCCATTGCTGAGTGCGCTCCCGAATTTCTATTAGTGAGTCAGGAGCAAACTTGGTTGTCAAGACCTCCCGCACAAAGCTCTCTTGTGCTTGCGGTAATGAGCATTTCGAACAAAGGTAGAACCAAAAACCGAGTTCATTCTTGTCCAGCGGAACGCCTTCGCTGCGGACGTACATCATTCCAATATTGAACATGGCACCAGCGTTTCCCCTCTCGGCCGCCAGCCGATACCAACGCATCGCCTCTGCATAGTCCTGCGTCACTCCTTCACCTGTCTCATACATGTGCGCGATAAAACACAGAGCCTCTTCGTTCCCTTTCTCTGCTGCCATCTCGTACCAGCGCAGTGCCTCCACATGGTCTTGGGGTATACCACCACCACGACTGCTGTAGATGTTCCCGACGTTCAACAAAACGTCGCTATCCCCACAGTCAGCAGCCCAGAGAAACCACTTGAGTTCGTCGGCATATTGTTTTGCTACCTGTCCGGTGAGCGACGATGCATTAAACGCGGCTGAATACCAGCGAACTGCCTCGACTTTGTCATTCGGCACAAATTCGCTATTCGCGTAGAGACCTCCAAGGAAAATTTGCGCTGCAGTATCCCCCTGTTCAGCAGCGGCCCGATACCAACGAATGCCCTCTGAAGTGTCTTTTGCTACGCCCTCGCCGAGAAGATAGTTTGCCGCTAGACAGCTTTGAGCCGCCGCATCCCCCTGTTCAGCGGCCAGGCGATACCAGCGAACCGCCTCGGCTTTGTCCTGTTCTACCCCGTTCCCGTAATCGAATGCTGCCCCAAGCATCAATTGCGCACCTGGAAATCCGAGATCCGCGGCTTTCTGCCACCACCGTATGGCCTCCCGAAAATCTTTTCGATCAGACAATTCAACGCCCAAGCGCGTCATCGCCTCCGCGTCGCCGCGCTCTGCTTGCTGCTTTAGAGCCCGTACTTTTACAGAACTGAAGACACGTCCAACGACCCCGCCCAGCATTCCCATACTCCCCTAACTTTCGAGTGCATTATAAGCCTAAAGGTGACGCGAAGCGGCGCGAGGCGAAGCCGTGGCAAGGCGGGCAGGGGATTAGCCATCGACACACTTTCTGTAACAGTACGCGCGCGCGCGCGAGGTATTGTCACTGCTGTAAACCCGAAAACCCCCTAAAAAGTCGACTGCGTCCGAGCTCACTTCGGCTCATCTTCCCCATCGGCCTCGAACCGGGGCTTCTTTGCATTCGGGAAAATCGATGGATTGCGGGACACGAGCATCGCGAGCACTCGTCCGGCCAGAGATGCGCGGCGTGATCGATCTCTTGTTCAAGGTCCATGTTGCTTGTCGTGGAATCGGATCGCACGACCCACTTCGCAGTCCTGATCGCGAGGATGAGGCAGGTCGCTACCAGGAGGGACGGCCCCAGCTTTGGCCAGTCTGGATGATCTTCGAGACCGATGGGTTTCAGTGCCACGCCCCTCCTTTCAGCACACATGATAGGCGAACAAAATACGAATATACAAGCTGCCGCGCAGCCATCACAGAAGCCGAATAGCGATGCGTCGCACGTATAGCCGCCACGCGTGTTCGGAGCGGTCGGGGTAATGGTTTTCGCCAGTACTTGGGATTCCTGGGCAAATGTGCGCGAATTGCGGGCTAATGTGAGAAGTGAACCGGTGGCGTAAGCTCGCCATTCTCCACTGCGCCAAACAGCCATCTTTTGCTTATTCCAGTTGCTTGCTTCACGTATTCCCTCCAGTCCATGCTGGCGAACCGAGTTCGGCTCGTTGCATAATTTCTCAGAGCCCGTGCTGCATTCTTTAATTTTGCATTGTGTCTGCGCGTGCGCTCGTCAGCTTTTGCTGCATTTCCGGCGCATTTCTGAGAACAGAACTTACGTTCGTGCCTATTGTTCCTGAGAAACCACTTATCGCAGCGCTTGTCCCTCTTCGGGTGAGGTGGGTATCCGCGAGAAGAAAGCGATTCCCACTCTCAAGGGCTTCTGCGTTGAGCGGATCGAGCCGTGGATGAAGGCCAACTTTGAGCACGCGGCGCCCGCGACCTACAAATGGTACAAATTCCGAATTGACGCACTCAAGCGGTCCACGACTCTTGCACACCTTAAGCTCGACGAGATCGGGCCGGAGGCGATCGCGCAGTACGCTTCCGAGCGGCAGCGCGATGGCCTTCAGGTCTCCTCTGTGAACGGTTGTCTGCGAGCCCTGCGGCGCGTTCTGCGCGTCGCAATGGAGTGGGAGGTTATTCAGAGATCACCCAAGGTCAAATTCTTGGCCGGCGAGCACCGCCGCGAACGAGTCATTACGCCAAAAGAAGAGGCGCTATACCTTGCCGCTGCGCTGCCGCTATTGCACGACGTTTCCCTTGTGCTTTTCGACACCGGGATGCGCCCGGAAGAATGCCACTGCCTCCGATGGGAGAGCATCACCTGGGATGCTGGGAGAAATGGGGTGCTCCTGATTACGAAGGGCAAAACCAAAGCGGCGAGGCGCGTGCTTCCACTCAGTCCCCGCGTTCGCCTGATCCTGGAGAATCGCTGGAAGGTGGCAGGAGAGCCAAGCGAGGGCTGGGTTTGGCCGGCAGAGACGAAGGCCGGGCACATCAATCACGACAGCCTGAAGGTGCAACACAAGAAAGCCTTGAAGCTGGCGAAAATCCGCCCCTTCGAGGTGTATTGCATCCGGCACACGTTTCTCACCCGGCTAGGCGAAAGCGGCTGTGACGTGTGGACACTGGCGCGGGTGGCGGGGCACTCAAATATCACCATCTCTCAGCGCTACGTTCACCCGTCGGAGGATGCAGTGCTTAATGCGCTTTCACGTCTGAGTGGGCACAATTCTGGGCACAGCACCGAAAATCTGCTTCCGCCGCGGTCCGAAGAATTGGCACTAAATGCCGACGAGGCAAAGGATTAACTGGTGGGCCCGGAGGGATTTGAACCCCCGACCAAGGGATTATGAGTCCCCTGCTCTAACCAGCTGAGCTACAGGCCCTTCAATAACTTACAGTGACCACTTCGCCTACTGTAGGGACTTTTGTAGGCGGTAACAGCACTTTCGGCTCGATTTGCCCCTGACTTCCCGAAAGCTGAAGCCGCTCGAAGGCGCGTTCCACGGCCTCGGGCGTCGGATGCATATAACGCTGGGAAACCGTGACGCTGCTGTGTCCTGCGATTCGCATGATCGTGAACGCATCTACTCCTGACTCACCGAGCCTAGTCAGCATTGTATGGCGAAGGGAGTGAATCACAAAGTCTCGGCCAAGTCCGACAGCAGCGCGGGCCTTCTGGTGGAGGTGATTGATTGATGTCACCAGATAGCGCCTGCCGTCCCTGTTAGCGAATACCAACTCACCAGAGGCCAATTGCTGGCGATTACGGAGCATCTGAGCGGCCTTGTCAGTCAGCGGAAGGGTTCGCCTTGCGTTCTTGCTCTTGCCGTCCCTGATTCGGATGTAGCCGAAGCGCGAGCCAGCCAAGGGATCGAGTTCCACGTCTGCCCATGGCAGACCGAGTGCTTCTCCAATACGAAGTCCCGCTTCGAGGATGAGCAGGGCAATGTCCGCAAGCGGCTGAGCACAAGCGGCGAGGTAGGCTTCCTCGATACGGCGCGACAGCACGAAGTCTCGGATGCGCTCTCCGTTCAGAAGCCGAATCTTGGGAACCCGGTTAATTTCCTTCCACTCGTGAGCCAATCGAAGCAAACGGCGAAGGGTAGAGGACCAGCCGGTCCGACGTATACCGCTTTGGGATATCGCGTCTGATTCTGTTGTTGCTGCGCGACGGACGTGCAGGACAAGATTAGGATGGCGGCCAGAACGAGCGTCCTTTTCATAAAGGTCCCGCTACACAACTCTCTTTCAAGTGGCGTACAGCGAAACACTAGCATTGATGCCGGTAATGTCAATAGCAATAGGCCGCCCGGCGCGGGCGTATCATCGTCCGCCGCTAGAACTTGGCCAATTCTGCAGTCATGGGTATTAGCCGGAGACCGCCACTGAGCTTCCGGACCACGTAGAGTTCACGGTGCGGGGGATCAAGACAATCATTACCCATGAATGGGAAGACTGAACCTGCGCGGAGCTGCACGCGATGGCTACCCACCACCGACTGATCCCGAGTCACGAATGGTTTGAGCTGCCTGATCAACTGGATCGCATCAAAATCTGGTGATTTCGAGCCGGTGACGAGAAATCCCAGCTAAGTTTGCACAATCATGCGCTTACATGAAAATGGACGGGCAGTTGGGCATGACTCTCAAAACTCAGGTTAGTTGCCGGCGCAGTGCTTCATCGGGATGAGGACGCCCCTCTATACGGCAATTTCAATCTCCCCGCAACAGGGGCAGTACGAACCCAGCAGCTAAGGAATACCAGAGTGACACGATCATGCCGAAAATCTCGCCGGACGTCGCCGAACGACTCCCAAACGGGATGCCGGTGCTTGGTCGCCTCTCGGGTCAATAAGCGCTATGGCCTGTTTACGCCAGCTATCATTGGGTGCTGCAATACTGACCGCAGGAGATGCTCGACATGCTGTTAGCTCGGTTAGTTTTCTCACTAATCAGGTTAAGCCTAAAGAAAGCCGAACCTGAGGTACCCGGTCCTCATTCCATCGCCGGTACCCACCGAAGGAATTCCGCACGGGCTGCCGGATCAGCCTGCCTGCCGGACCGAGCAGGGCGCCCACACTCAGAGCGTGTTGGTGAGCATTCTGCAGACTTGCCGTGAACAACTACGGCCGGCGACCCCGTTCTTGGAACGACTGCTGCATTTGCCAAAGCCCCGAGTCTTGGATTTGACCCCTCCTGCTCCCCCCAGCTATGAGCTAACCTACACTAAGAAAACTGCTGAGCGCGGAGACGGGTATTTCATATGGCGACAAGCAGGTGGATAACCAGAGAATCAAGGTTCTGTGTGTAGCTGCGGAACGGTTCCAGACTGGGCTGAACGCCTTCTTGAGAATAATGGGAGAAGCGCATGGCAATGACGGTCAAGCGTGAGGCTCAGATGACAAGTCCAATATTGGTGAATAAAGGTCTTGCACCGCAGGCAATTGCCATCTTTTCCTACGCCATCCTGCTGGCGGGGATCATCACCATCGGCTTCTCCGCATACATGGTGGTGGTCAGCTACTCGAGCCTTCCCTTCTGGGATGGATGGATCCATGTCGCCTTTGTCGCCCGAGGAGGAAATCCATACACTCTCGCCTGGTTATGGAGCCAACACAACGAACACCGGATGCTCATTCCGCGGTTGTTCTGGTTGGCCGACCTGCGCTGGTTTCACGCCAGACAGGTGTTCCTGCTGGCGAGCATTTTCTTAATCCAATTTCTGCACCTACTGTTGCTGGGCTGGAGCATGCGTGTGTTCGGTGGCTGGCGAGGAGCAGTTTGGCGTAGTGGTGTGGGGCTGGCAGCATTCTGCCTGTTTTGCCCATCGCAATGGGAGAACTTCACATGGGGTTTTCAAACCTGTTTTGTGCTTCCTGGGCTGTTCGCCACGCTTTCGTTTATCGGACTGCTGCTCTACTGGATGGGTCCAGAGGAGCAATCGAAAGCCCGGCGTGCGTGGAAATTCCTGCTGCTCTCGATCGTGGCAGCGTCGGCAGCCACGTGTTCACTTGCCAATGGAAACCTCCTTTGGCCCTTGTTGGTGGCCGCGACCCTTTTTCTTCGGCTGCGCTTTTCAGCAATACTGAGCTTCGTCGTCGCAGGGACGGTCAGCCTTGCGATCTATTTTCATCATTACTCTCGGCCATCACAGAATCCGATTTTGTCGATTCAGTCACCCGTTAAACTCTTCGAGTATCTGAGCGCTTATTTTGGAAGTTCATCGGGGGTTCGGAGCAATTTGCGTATGGCAGAACTCATCGGAGTTGCCGGGTTGACCGTTTTTCTGGTTTTGCTTTTGCATTTGCCGTCGTACATCCGAGACCGCCGCCCTTTCTGCGTTCAACTCGTCCTTATCGTGCTGTTCTGCCTCGGGACGGCCCTGGTTACCGCGTCGGGCAGATTGAATTTCGGCACCCGCCAGGCGTTTTCCTCGCGGTATCAAACTGTCTCTTTGCTTTTCTGGTGTTGCTTGGGGCTGCTTTTGCTGGAGGCGGTATGTTCACTTCGACAGATGAGAAATGTTGCCTTTCTCCTGTCGCAGGTCATTCTGCTGGCCGCCATGCTGGTAGGTCTCGGGCTTGCCCGAATTCCACTAACAAACGCGAGATTGCACGGCTTCCAGCTCAATGCGGCAGCAATGGCCTTGGTGACCAATGTACCCGACTCAGCACAGTTACGGTGGGTTTACCCGGATCCAGATTACTTGTTCCCTTTAGTGCCGTACATGCGGGAGGAGCACTTATCAGTTTTCTCTGAGAGGCTTTCATCCTTATTGGGGAAGCGGTTGGATTCGGTGTTTATCCTGGCTTCCCCGAGTGAATGCACAGGGAAATTGGAATCCTCAGACGCCGTGGCTGGTGAGGGACCGCCAGCTCTTCGAATCACCGGTTGGGCTTGGGACTACAAACACCGCCAGCCGCCCTCTATGATCGTCGCCGCGACCGATGGCATTATCACAGGCCTTGGTGCAGTGGGCGACTGGCGTCCACTGAAGCAAGCAGCCAGTCCGGGGATGACGAACAACTTCATTGGATATACCGGATACGTTCGGGATGCGTGGGCGCCCGGTTCGGTGAAGATCTATGCCATCCTGCGCGGTAGCCCTGCATCAGCCTGCTTGATTGCCCGGCAAAGTGAGGCGCCATCGGAGCAACGCAGGGGGCGCGGCTGATGGATACTCATCGCAAGCAAGTCCGAAATCTGATCCACGTAATTCTGCGCCACATCGTTATGCGCTAAACAAATACGTTTGGTCTTCTCGACCTTTTCGACCAGAGCAGCAAACTTCGCTGAGCTGTCCATTGCGGAAGTGGGAAGCCAGATCCGCAACCTTTGCTAGGCGCTTTGCAAGTTCTGCTACTCAGATCAGCAAGTCTTGCGGTCGCCTTCGGTCTAACTGGCTCTGTATCAGCAAAATACAAGCACGCCCGTCATTCCTAAAGACATTCCTATAAGGGGGATTCCTACTTCTTGCACCTTTGCTGTTGCTTCTGGGGTTGCCTTTGGTGTTCGAGAGGGAAAAAGTAAAGGAAAAGAGCGACCTTCACGACTGTCGCCGCATTCTTGGAGCGACTGCTGCATTTACCCCAGCCCCGAGTCTTGGACTTGACCCCTCCTGCTCCCCGCAACTCTGAGGTAAGCTACACTGAGAAACCAGCTGAGCGCGAAGACGGGTGTTTCATATGGCGACAAGCAGGTGGATAATGAGAGAGTCGGCTCGGTGTGTAGCCTGCGGAACGGTTCCAGGCTTGGGCTGAACGCCTTCTTGAGAATAATGGGGGAAACATATGGCAATGACGGTCAAGAGTGAGGCTCGAAAGTTGACGCCTCGCCAGCAGAAAGGGCGTCGCCGTGAATGTCGTGGCCGAAATGCGGAAGAGGCTGTCCGTGCCCAATGTTTACTTTGAGCCGCAGCCTCCCTATGACGTGCCCTCGCCCCGAGGACGACGACGCCATGGTCGCGCAGACCGGCTGCGACACCGTCATGATCGGCCGCAGCGCGCGTCGAATCCGTGAATCTTCCGCCAGATCGAGCAGTGCACCCGCACCGGATCGTACGACGTGCCCATCGACGCCGATCGCTACCAGATGACTCAATTCGTGACGAGTGAGACTCATGAGCACTGCGCCAGCCGTTGAACCATTGCATGTAAAACGCCGGTCGAGTGCTCGATCATTCATTCTCTTAACCGTAGCAACTCTTCTATGTTTCCTTCCACTTTCGGGCAAAGCATTCCACCTCGACGACCCTCTCTTCTTGTGGTCCGCACGGCAGATCACGAAACACCCTCTTAGCCCCTACGGATTCCAGATCAACTGGTACGGGCAATGGACGCCTATGTCAAAGGTCACTAAGAATCCTCCGCTCGCCTGCTACTACTCTGCTGTCATCGGGGGGGTTGCAGGGTTCTCGGAGCGAGCACTGCATCTGGGATTTCTATTGCCTGCGCTGGCGATGGTACTGGGAACGTATCGGCTGGCGCAGCGGCTTACTCGGTCTCCTCTGATCGCGGCGACAGCGACGCTGTTGACCCCGGGAGTGCTGGTCTCGGCCAGCAGCGTGATGTGCGATACTCTGATGCTGGCTTTCTGGATCTGGGCAGTCATTTTCTGGTTGGAGGGACTCGACCTCCGTAAGCAAGGTTATCTGTTGGGAGCGGCCGTTCTGATGGCTGCCGCGGCACTCACAAAGTACTTCGGCATTTGTCTGGTACCACTGCTGCTTGCATATTCCGTCGCCAAACAGCGCAAGTTGGGAGCCTGGGTGGGATATTTCCTTCTTCCGTTGGCCGCGTTGGCAGGCTACCAGTTCTGGACGCAGGCCCTCTACGGGCTCGGCATGTTTACCGATGCGTTGCAATTTGCTCCACAACGCATTACGAACGCCTGGTTCCGCACAGGTTTCTATCCGCTTGTCTGCACTAGTTTCATAGGAGGATGCGCCTTACCGGCACTTACACTAGCGCCGCTAGTGTGGTCTCGCAGGTACATCCTGATCGCCATTTTGCTGGAGGCAATCTCAATCGCGATAGGCTGGGCGATTATGGGATCGTATCTGCGCACGATACCCATGGGCATATTGATTCAGCAGCAATGGAAAACCGCCGGCCTCGAGTTGGCCGTTTACATCGCTGGCGGCGTTTCCGCCTTGGCACTAGCAGCCCTAGATATCTGGGAACTGCGCGATGCCGATTCTCTGCTGCTCGCGCTTTGGGTATTCGGCACGTTTGTCTTCGCCGCCTTCCTGAATTGGACTATCAACGCCCGTTCGGTCCTTCCATTGATTCCGGCACTTGGAATCCTCGTGGCTCGTCGTTTGGATAAGCTCGGAGTTGCTTCTTTAAGACCGCTCCAAACGAGAGTGGCGATGGCGTTGTTTGTGTCGGGATTTTTCTCGTTCTGGATTGCCTATGCCGATGCAGACTGGGCAAATTCGGCGAAGCAAATGGCTGAGGTTCTTCAGCAACGAACCAAAAACGCTCCCGGCGCGGTCTGGTTTCAAGGGCATTGGGGATTTCAATACTACATGGAGCAGATGGGCGTGCACCCGTTCGACTCCAACACCAGCACCTTGAGACCGGGCGACATACTTATTGTTCCGAAAGGCGACTACACCAGCGTTGGCCCGCCTCGGCAGTTCGTGGATTCCGTCGAACTGCAGGAAATCCCGTTGCGGGAACCAGTAACGACTTTGGACTCGACGATGGGGGCGGGATTTTACTCTTCCACTTACGGGCCGCTCCCCTTTGCCTTTGGGAAAGTTCCGCCGGCGCGATACGCCGTATTCCACATCGGAGGCACACTGCGGCCGGAACAGTGGCCCCCGGCCGTGTTTCGAATTGGCCTGCCTTGAACGCGCCAAGCCTGCCCTGCGAAGATGCCACCGCCACTGCGCGCCGCGCCATTCTTTGCGGGGGTTACGCTGCCATTGCTGGGATAGTTGTTGAAATATCGCCATAGCGTAAGTTATGACGCTAGCGCGCCTCAAAATCTCATGTGGCTGTTGAAAAACTCTTTTGGCGTCCTCCCCCTCGAAACTCGAAGCGCTAGGATGCCCTATAAACGACGATCACCCGCCCGGCATACATTTCTGGTCACCCAGATTGGGGCGGTTCTGCCACATGAAGGACTTTTTCAACAGCCACTCATGATTGTGGGCAAGTGAAACCTACGATCTCACGGGCAACAGTATCTGACACTTAGCGGGACTGATTTGCGAGGGTAATTGGGCAAGCCGTAGAATGCTGGCGTCGCACTGACTTGGCTGCGTTTACCAGGACGGCGACGGCCTCGGCAGAATCGGCGTCAAATCAATTCCTGCCAAACGGTGTCCGGGTGGGCCGCGGCCCGTTCGGGTCGGCCAACTTCCTGTTTGGCTGTCACTCCCACAATCGCCGGGGATACTGCACAAATTTAGCCTGGGTGCGGCATTCCCCGAAGCTTTGCATCGTTCGTTATCGGCACGGGGACGCGACCGGTGCTCAAGCCAGCGCTTCAAATGCGGTGATGATAATGTCTTCGGTTATCAGTCCCGGCGTTTGAAAATATGTGAAGAGCAAGCCTGTAGTCATCGCATCCAGTACGCGAACAAACTTCTCGGCTGACATCGGCAGCTCTTTGGCTGGTACGACCTTTAGTAATTCCTTCGCCATGCGCCGATAAGTAGCCGCGTTCTGTTTCGTCAGATGGGACCGCATCGGCTTGTGCGTCAGCGCGTACAGTTGAAATGCAGTCGCGGCGGCAGCCTGACTTCGACGAGCTTGTGCCTCTTTGGCGACCGTCTCGCCTAAAATGTGCAATTGTTCCTTGAGGCTGGCGCCGGGCTTCAATGGCGGGACAATCGGTTTCCATCGGGACGCAATAAGGGCCAGGAAGAGCTCTTCCTTGTTCTTGAAATTGCCGTAGACCGCGCCTCGGGTCATTCCGGCGCGTGCGGCGATCTCCTCGAGCGGAGCCCGGTCGTAACCCTTTTCGCCGATAACTGCCGCCGCTGCCGAGATGAGTTTCTGTCTTGTACGAGCGCGCTTGCCGCCCCTAGTTCGTTCGATCACATTCGCCTCCGTCCGCCCGGTGCCCTCATAAAATACATTGTCGTATTTTATACAGATATGTATTATTATACCTTCTCATGACCTCGAGCTCGCAATCGGATCTAGCCATCGCGTTGTTGTCCGGAGTTGTGCTTCTCACGAGCGGCTACATTTATGAGAAAGCTGCCGAATGGAGGGATAAGAAGACCCATCCGGCGCCTGGGCGGGTCGTCGCCGTTGGACGCCACAAACTTCACGTGCTTTACCAGGCGCGCGTCGGCCCGACCGTCGTTATCGAACAGGGGGCTGGTGAGCCATCGCGGCTGTGGTGGCCCGTCCAGGATAAAGTCGCCGAGTTCGCCAGCGTTTGTACCTATGATCGAGCCGGCTACGGCTGGAGCGAGCCGGTCGCTGCAGGACGCACAATTGCAGAACGCGCCGAAGAGCTCCGCACTCTGCTCACCAACGCGGGCATCGCAGCACCTTATATTCTGGTTGCGCACTCCTACGGCGGCTTCATTGTGCGATGCTTCGCCCGCAACCACCCCGATCAGACGGCAGGACTAGTACTCGTCGACACGCCCGAAGAAACCGCGTTCTTCCGACGAGAAATTCTCAATTTCTATTCCCGGCTCAGATTCATGAATAAGGGTGTTGAATTCGTGGCCCGATTCGGCGTGTTTCGGCTGTTGGGTCACTTCTTTCCACTGCACCATGTGGGGTTCTCATTTGTGCGGCCGGCCGAGTATTCGGCGGCGGGAGATGATTTGGCCTCCTTGCAACTCGTAGAAACGGCCACGGGGAACTTTGGAGGCGTAGGTAGTCTAGGGGATTTGCCATTGGCAGTGATCACGCACGGCCAGCCTTTTCCGGGACCGTTCTTGATTCTCGAGAAGGGCTGGAGTGAAGGTCAAACCCGGCTGGCTGCGTTATCAACAAATAGCCTGCTCATCCGGGCGAACAATAGCAACCACATGATCCAGGTTGATGAGGCGGGACTCGTCATCGAGGCCATTCGTCGCGTCCATGCGGCCGCCCGCGACAAGGTGCAGCTGGCTCAGGACGGAACTTCACAGGCGTTGTCCGCTGTTCGATCCTAAGAGAGTCGCCACATTATGGACGTGTAGTCGGCAATCCTTCCCCAATCCGGTTCGTTGCGGCTCTTTTAGGCAATAGTGGCTACCGAACGCTGTGCGCTCCCCTTGCTCACGTTGAGGGTTTCGGACACATGTGCGTCAACCTTGATGCCGATAGAGGCCCTAGCCCTGTCGCGGCAAGCCAAGTGTGCAGTCCCACTTTCGGGGGCAACACGGAATCAGAGCAGTACCCAAAATCCCGCCTTCCGCTCCTACGGAGTATAGTGGTGCCCAAGACGGAGGCGAGAAATATGCCAGGCGATGAGGATGTTCGCCAAATCCTGTCGCAGATGCTTCATGCCTTTCATTACACAAGTCAGGAAATCGCAAAACTGGGAGCCTCCCTCGATGTCCTGAGAAGCGCCATCTCTTCCACTCAGGAGAATCCCACAGCTTACGAGCAGCAGCTTCGCCAGCAAGAGGTGCAAGCGCAAGTTGCTGCATTAAAAGCTCACAAGTTTCCCGAACCACTGCACCGCCCAGCGTTGATCCTGGTGAAACTGGCGACGTATCACCATACCCTGCTGACCCACTGCTCTTTGCCCCTGGCGCGGCTCAGGCTGCGCTCACCCGTTCCTGAATTTGGAATCTAGTTGTCCTATGCTGGCCGGATTTGCTGGCTGAGCCGTCTTGGGCTATCTTCTCGGCGGAAATCTCTTCTCGTTCGCTTCCTTGCTTTCTGCCTCCGCTTTACACGCCCAGCATTCAATCGAGGGAGATGATTCCTTGAGTTCTTGCGAATCCACCGTTATTAAGTGCCCACACTTGAGATAGCAATGCACAAGATTGCCCTCCCACACCGTGCGTACAACTGGCTGCATTATGCGCTTGTCAGCGGCCATCCAAGCAGTCTACCGCGAAAATCCGGGCAGGTTAACCGCGTGCCTACACGGCCAGGATCACCAGCTTCTTAGAACCTGGTGGCCGGTGGTTATCCTGGCGATGATCGGGCCGCATGGAAAGTAACTCACCAAGTGAGAAATGGCTCGAAACGAGGAATGATTTTCGCCACCGTTGCGATGATCTGCTCAAGCGTCCGATCCACGGATTCGCGCGGCATCGCGTCATCTTTAAACGTCACCGTCGTGGCGACCTTATCATCCATCTTTACGCTGACTTCAGTTGCGACTTTGCCATCAACGGTTTTATCCAGAGGCGCAACATGTCCTTGGAACGTGCCACTGCCGTAGCTAACACTACCGGCGCGGTCGGTGAGGGTCATGAACACGGGAACTTGTGCCAGAGTCAAGATCGGCATTCTGTGTTTGTCGGTGTTTACGAGTTCATGCAATAACCACAGCGGTTCGTAGCCTGGGGTGTACGGCTGAACCGCCTTGATCTCAGCAATCGCCGCCATGGGAATCCTGCGCTTCGCAAGACGATCCAGGCGGTTCACATAACCGGATTGGTTGACGATTTTGGAGATCGGAAAGGCGGTAATGCGCCGATCATCGGCTCTCTGGGAGTTGAAGGGAGGGTCGAAATACCGCACCACAAGCTCCCACAGGATGTAGTCCAATGCTGCTCTGGCATTGGTGACGCAGTCGCCAATGATCGTGCTGAGTCTCAGGGGTGGAGGAGAAACCACGGAGGTAACAAGACGCAACTCGGCCTCGCCCCGACTGGGCGCGTGGATGTCGTCGCCGGAGTAAACTGCGGTGATCTTTTGGATTTCTTTTCCTGCGGTCTCGGTACCGATGGCCCAGGGCCGCGCATTGAGATACATTGCAATCTCAGCTTTTAGCATCTGGACGTGTTCTTCCGCCCGGATGATTTTGAGGCGTGCGCCGTCGAGGGGATGTGGCATGGCGAAGGAAAAACCTCAAGAAATGCCGCAGGAGGATTTTAGGGCACAAATATAGCAAGCTAATCAGATTTTCAGGATTACTCGGTCTTTGGGTCGGCGGGGCAAGCGTGTTTCATGTGGGCGGATTTGGCTTGCCCTGGTGACGGGACGCTGGATAAATGGTCGCATTGCTCGTTCGTAAATCTCCAGTCACAAAGCGTGCATCCCCAAACGGGAGGATTTCCGGCGATCGTACAAAAACTATGAGCGTTGGACATTGGCTTACCGGTATCATAGGGCACTCCGCTCATGGTTGTCCTTGCGCTAGGTCACACACCATACGCGGCCCGCAGATGTGATGTCCAGACCACTGAGGTCCATATGTAACAAAGTCGCGGTGCGATCAGCCCAGCAACAGCAATTCGTATTCGCTCAATGTCCGATTGCAGGGCACGGATGGTTTTCCGCAGTGATGGAGAGAGGCGCATAATTGCAGGCGATGAAACCTAAAGCAGAATACAAAGAAGGCCCAGAAGCAAGAGAAAACTTTGAGCGGTTTACGTCCGCCCTAAGGTACTGCCGAGGACAGCGCGTGGAGGCGGGTCGCGGCTCAGCAGCCACGACCCGTCCGAGCGACTAACTCACGACGCTGGAGATCCCGCTAGCAGTTGACAACGGCACAAGCGACTGCGTCCCGCCGAAGACGAAGTTGTTTTTTACGTTGGAACGGGATACGTTGGCCACGTGGGAAGCAAAGCATGGAGTAGGTTTCGTGCTGGCCCCGGAGTGCAGCAACGTGACCTCGACCGCCCCGCCGTTTACCAGCTTCAGGCTCCTGATGCTGGCGTTGGAGAAACTCACTCTCGTCCAGCCCTTCTTCACAGCCTGTGTGTTGTTGATCGTGAAAGTCGCCCGCTCGGCTGGGTCAACTGGATAATCCGCGACCAGTCCCACGAGGTACTGGCCATGAGCTGCCATCAACGCTCCCATATCTCGTGCGGGAAAGTGAAGGGTGGCGGTTCCCGGCCCGACCACGGACCTGGACGGGACCCCCATCGGTGGCCCCGTTTTTCCCCCGCCCAGCGAAATAACCATGCCAGCGATACCATTATTGGCTCCCATGTTTCCTCCTTGTCGTGTAAGAAATTTCTACGGGACCCCACTTGCGCCCGGCGCAACCAAGGGCGCGACTGCATGGCACCTATTATCCTCCAAGCAGCCTCACTTGCCAGTGATATTTTGCGGAATCTACGCCGAAGCGCGATTTGGTTCCCGTAGTTTCAGCCGCTTTCCTTCGATTGCCTTAAGCACTCGCAGCGTCCGCTGGAATCGTTTATCCGTCGCTTTTTTGTTGTGTGCGAGAGGTGATGCGCGCAAAATCTTCGGTTCAGGAGTTTTCGACGGTCTTGCTCTGGCGGGTTGTAGGCGAAGCGTTCAGCCTTCAGACCAAATAAGATGGGATACGGATTCTGAGGGCAAGGTCAGCCACGGAGCACGCCGCTCGTACACTAACCCAATCCAATTCTTTTGGAACACCCTTAGAAATAGACATCCGGTTCCTCCATTAGGCTGCGCAAATTATTGAGGTATCCCAATAGAGCTTGATAAGCCTCACGATGGTTCCCGGTAAGGTGGAACGCCCAACCCTCTAGCGGATGAACTAGGTTAGTGACATTAGTTTCAGGAACAGTGATAAGCAAGAAAGCCGACGAAGCCTTGGCGGAATATTTATTGAGATACTGTGCTGTGTCAGTTCGCCACGCTTCCACGGAACGTGCCCAACTCCAGAAATCATCCGGATGGTCTGGATTTGGTACTGATGTAGCAAGGGTATTTCCCTTGAACATGAAGTCAGAAAGCACCGCAATGATTTTGTTTCGCCGCCTGTTTTTCCATTGATGTCGAATGGTCAATCCGACTTCATCGGCAACAAACTTGATCGCGTATCGAAGCTGTGCTCCTTGCATTGATAGCTCCTTCGTAAGTGCAATTCGCTACTACCCGGAATTTCCTTTTTGACCTCAACAACAACACGATAGTACACTCGTCTCGCTGGTTCGCAACATTGTGAAACGATTTTACTATCGGAGCACTCCCGACGGTCTTCCATCCGCACCAGTACAGCCCAGAATTGCCCCATTTGTGGCCTATTTTTGCAACACCTGTCCTTACCCCAGAAGCCGCTGTAGTCGATTCCGCTGCCAACCTGGCCATCATTCTATCTATCCCGTCGGTATCGGCAGCAGAGCGATCCGGCCCAGCATCGCCCCGAACCGCCGCCGCGTGAGAGCGCCTCATTCAGTAACATGGCCGGGGCGTCTTGGTACGGTGGGCCAACGAGAGGCGGTTTAGGTCCCACATTCCTTTTTGAAGTTGGCCTAAGTCGCCGTATGATCGGGACAACGCCAGTATCCATGCGGTTTTAACGGCGCAAAGGACACTCCGGAGGCTTGCACCCAGTGGGTGAACAACAAAACCAGCCCTTTCAGCTCTCTTTCAACCCCTCCTTGAAGGTAGATTTTCAAGGATCGCGAGTAACGTCGGATGGTGGCCTGCTACTGGTGCGCAAGTTGGATGAACGCTTGGGGTTAAGCCAACTCATTGCGGAACACTTGACCGACTCACGGGGGAAGAACACGCAATTGCCAATGGGGGATCTCTTGCGGCAGGCTGTGTACAGCCGATTGGCTGGATACGAAGACGTGAACGATGCTGAGCGTCTGGCGCAAGATCCGACCTTTCGGCTCATGGGTTCGGAAAGAATCTGGGAGCGAGGAGCGGCGTTGACCTCCCGGGTGCAGTCGTTCGAGACGGAGCTGTTGACCCAGGAAGAGAACCTCTCCGGGCTGGCCGCGATCAACCGGGAGCTGATTGCACGAGCGGAAGCGATCGATTCGCCGCAGCGCGTGGTGCTGGACATGGATTCGACGGAGATTCCGGTCTACGGGCAGCAGGAGCAGAGTGCCTACAACGGTCATTTTGAATCCACCTGCTATCACCCTCTGTTGCTGTTCAACGGCGAGGGCGACTGTCTCGCTGGTAAGCTGCGACCGGGGAACGTGCATAGTGCGAAAGACTGGGCAGAACTGTTACTGCCGGAGATCGAACGCCAACAAGAGCTAGGTAAGGAAGTATTGTTTCGGGCGGATGCAGCCTTTGCCAAGCCGGAGATTTACGAGGCGCTGGAGGAGCGGGGCGTGAAGTATGCCATTCGCATACCCGCCAATGACAGTCTGGAGCGCGACATCGCAGAGTTGCTGGCGCGTCCGGTGGGACGGCCGAGCAACAAACCCGTGGTGTGGTACAAGGGCTTCATCTACCAAGCCGCGAGCTGGAAGAGGGCGCGGCGTGTGGTGGCGAAGGTGGAGTTCCACTTCGGGGAGTTGTTCCCCCGAGTCGGATTCATCGTGACCAACCTGGAAACGCCGAGCCGGGCGGTAGTGCGGTTTTACAACAAGCGGGGGACGGCAGAGCGGCTGGCATTGAGCCTGCTGGCCTACAACCTGGGGAATTTGTGGCGACGGCTGGCGTTGCCCAAGCGAATCGAGAACTGGTCGCTGACGAGCTTGCAGCAACGACTGGTAAAGACCGGAGGACGGCTGGTGAAACATGCTCGCTACTATTGGCTGCTGTTGGCGGAGAGCCATCTGACGAGGTGGCTTTTTGGAAGCATGGTTCGGCGGATCGGCACCCTGCCGCTGCCGAGTGGACAGGGGCGCGGCTGCAAGCAAATGGGTCGAAAGCAGGTTAGCGAAGGAGCGAAGGAAAGGTGTCTGATAGACCGCTTCAGAATAAGGGAACCCCGGTTTTTCCTACGGTTGGAAGGGGCGGAGGTACACCTCCCAGGGCCGCCGGAGGCACTGGGGGACTAAGAAGATGTGCAAAGGGGGACGAGTGGAGGGCATTCGGCGTAACATCGTCTGGAACCGGGACACAAAATGGAAATTCCGGCTTAGGCCTCAGGAAGTCGAAGCTTTGGTCATTACGTTGCTTGCAAATAATGAGTTGTTTGTAGTGCTATGAAATCCGCAGTGCAGTGTATCGCGATCGTTCTGCTGCTTGCCATGTACGCCGCCGCAGGCTGGGCAGTACTGCATCCCCACGTCTCGCCGGAGTATCGCGCGTACTTCATCGACCGCACCTCGACCGACTACCGACCGCAGCACTACAGCAGCACACCCCAACAAGGAATGATATTTAGGGACCCCGGCCTACCGGACTGGGTGGCGAGCACCCACGGCTTCTCGTTCCGAGAAGAAGTGGGACGGTGGACAGACGAAAACCTCCATGCTGTTCCCGGCCTTACCTTCACAAAGCCGTTTGGTGGAGATGTCTGCCTGGAACTTAATGCTTATACCGTTCCGTGGCTCGCCAGCTATGACATGCCCATCCGATTCGGCGACCAACAAGAAGCTGTGAAGCTGCTGGCGGGAGGCCCCGACAAATATGAAGTACAGTTCCATGATCTTCGAGGAGGCGACCATGTGGACTTTATTTTGCCGCCCAACTTGCCGGCAATCGTAGAACGCGAGCATACTTCCGGAGACACCCGGCGACTGGGCGTAAGTTTGAATAGCTTGCGAATACTACCCGGCCGTTGCACCTAGCAGGCTGCGGAAAAACGAGCAGATACAGGCATTATTTGTATCCTGCGACCCTCTTCAGTGTTCTGGTTGGCAGATTGCTCGGGTTAGAAGTGGCGGTTTTGAGGTGGTAGCGTGCGCGTTCAGGCACACTGCGGCGGCGGGCCACCCCGCGTTAGGTTCCGGATGCGCACCAAGTTGTAAGCCGCCGCTGCGAAGGTGAACATCCAACCGACCCGTTCCAAGCCTCGGTGTCGCAGCTTGC
>Ga0181505_10567198_pt1 | contig 20950 bp, 18 predicted proteins | sample PEATcosm2014_Bin_5_FD_127743 | JGI IMG/M metagenome (GOLD analysis project Ga0181505, IMG submission 127743) | Metatranscriptome of peatland microbial communities from MTU Mesocosm Facility, Houghton, MI, USA - PEATcosm2014_Bin05_30_metaT... | ecosystem: Environmental > Terrestrial > Soil >...
ACGGCATGGTCAAGGTTGGTCCGGATATGGAAACCTTCGACGGCCGCAAATCCGGCTTCGGCTACTCCAGCAATGGAGTCATTCTCGGTTTTTCCCATCTGCACCTCAGCGGAGCGCAGGGCAAGTATGGCAACATCCTCGTCATGCCCGTCACCGGGCCGCTCTTAACAAATGACATCAAGACCCCGCGTACGGACGAGGTCAATCGTGTCGGCTACTACGCGGCGAAACTCACGCGCTACAACGTCAAAGCCGAGCTGACCAGCAGCCGCCGCGTTGGCTTCCATCGCTACACGTTTCCCGCCACACAGCAAGCACACATTATCATTGACGTCGCTCACGGTCTTAGTATGGGAACGGATTGGCAGGCGCAGAAGTATCTTGGTGCGGAGATTCATCTCACCTCGAACCACGAAGCCCACGGTGTGGCGCGGTTCACCGGAGGCTGGAATCGAGGCGGCGAGTACAAGGTCTACTACTACATGGTGCTCGACACACCCACCGAAGACGCCGAGACTTGGACTGGCAGTGCTGTAAGCTCCGCGAAAGACGCCGTCGCCGACGCCACACCCGTCGGAGCTTCCTTCAACTTCACTACGAAAGCCAATCAGGTCATTCAGGCTAAAGTCGGCATCTCCTTCATCAGCGCTGAGCAGGCAAAGCAGAATGTACAGCACGAAACTCCAGCCTGGAACTTCGCTGCTGTCCATGCTGCAGCGACATCACTCTGGAACAAAGAGTTGTCCAAACTCAACCTCTCGGGTGAAACCGCTTCGCAACGTCGGCAGCTCTATACTGCGATGTATCACATCATGCTGATGCCGACAGATCGCACCGGCGAGAACCCGGACTGGAAATCATCCGAGCCTTACTACGACGACTACTACTGCATCTGGGATACTTTCCGCACATCCAGTCCATTGCTGACTCTGATTTCGCCCGATCGCCAGCGTGACATGATCCGCTCGCTCATCGATATCTATCGCCATACGGGCTACATGCCCGATGCGCGTAGCGGCAATGACAATGGGCGCACGCAGGGCGGATCGAATGCCAACGTGGTTGTCGCCGACGCGTTTATCAAAGGGCTCAAGGGCATCGACTACGAAACTGCCTTCGCTGCGATGGTGCATGACGCCGAGGTGCCTCCGTCCGACCCGCAGAAGGAAGGCCGCGGCGGTTTGAAAGATTACAACCAGAAGGGCTATATCACGCTGGCCGATGAACGCTCCGGTTCGCGTACCGCCGAATACAGCTATGACGACTTCGCCATCTCCGAAGTCGCCTGCGGTCTTGGGAAGACCAACGAGGCCACCCTCTACGCCAGCCGCACTCACAATTTTGCCAATCTATGGGACAAGGACATGACAGTGGAAGGCTTCAAGGGTTTTATGCGTCCACGCAACGCCGACGGTTCCTGGGCTCCGCCGTATCTTGTCGTACGCGGCACCTGGCCGGACTTCTTCTATGAGGGCGACATCTGGACTTACTCCATCTACGCCCCGCAGGACATGCGCCGACTCATCGAGATGGCCGGCGGTAACGCAGCCTTCATTCACCGGCTCGACTGGACCTTCCTTCGCGGTCACTTCGACGTCACCAACGAGCCTGGCTTTTTGCTTCCGGTGCTCTATAACTACGCTGGGCGCCCCGATAAGACTGCCGACGTAGTTCACATGATCCTCGAGAAGGCCTTCAGTGACACCCGCTCCGGCATCCCCGGCAACGACGATTCCGGTGCAATGTCCAGCTGGCTAATCTTCTCGACGCTCGGCGTCTTTCCCATCGCGGGCCAGGATGTCTACCTCATCAGTACCCCTAGCATTCCCGACGCCTCACTCACCCTGGGTAACGGCAAGCAACTTCGCATCCTCGCCAAGAACCTCGATTCCGGCGGTCTCAATCGTTACGTCCAGTCGGCCACGCTGAATGGAGCCGATCTGCCGAACGCCTGGTTCCGCCATGCTCAGATTCAGGATGGCGGAACCCTTGTTCTAACGATGGGATCTGCTCCCTCCCGCTGGGGGACAACAACGCCGCCCCCATCGATCAGCGACACGAATTGGCGTTTGTGTTCCGGAACATTCTCCGCCGACGCAATGCATTGAGCCCAGAAACCGTTGCTCCAATGGCTGCCCTCACAGCAAGGATGATTGGCCCAAACAGTAGAATGCGGTCAAGCGAACCAAATTCGCCACGGCAGGGATCGGGCGGAGGCAGGGGGACGGCGGGGGAAGCAGAGGCCTGCAGGCGCAGGGCCAACAGACAGGATTCGCCCGATAAACCTCCAGAATATGGACAGTGGTTTTACGAGCTGCTGTAACAGGAGATTCATTGGTACGTGAGTCGTATCTGGGTTAAACTGTCGCGATATACAATAACCCAGACAAGCTGCATTTGGTTGATTGCGTTTTTGGGACGAGCTTTTCATTACCAAGGGCATTGGGTTTATGCCGCAAATAGAAGGAATGCCATGCTGCACAACAACCCAAAGATCCTAGTGGTCGATGACCAACCAGGAATAGCCCTAACATTGGCCGCGATATTCGAAAGCGAAGGCTACGAAACGACCGTTGCCTACAGCGGAGAAGAAGCAATACAAGTCGCCCGTTCCTTCGAGCCGGACTGCATCCTCAGCGATGTAACGATGGATGGAATAACCGGCATAGAGGCGGTCATAAGAATTCTAGAATTCCAGCCTCACTGCAAGGCATTGTTCTTCTCCGGCCATGCCCCATGCCAAGACGCCCTGGATGAGGCGAGGGAGCAGGGATTCAATTTCGAGATTCTATCAAAGCCGGTAGCACCCACTGAGTTATTGGAGAAAATAGCTCAGTTCCTGCTTCTGCCTAAAGGATGCAATATTCGACGTAAGTTCGCCTGACATGAGGTAGGACGCCCATCAACTCAGGTCTCAACGATTTTGTTGCGAATTGCGTAACGTACTTGACATCACATATTTGATCGTCTTTCCCCGGTTTGCACTCTTCCATCGTCAGTGGATGCTGGAGGCGAGAACCAGGTTGTTAGCGATAGAATTGCCTTTGTTTGCGGCTCCATTAGCCTGAACTCCTTACTTCTCGCCCGTTGTTGACCCTATCTCTCTTGCCACGCGCAATCGGCCTGCTGGCGGATTATTCGACGCCGAAGTTTCAGTAAATGCCGAAATACCAGCCCACTTCCATCGCCAGAGCGTCGATGAACTCAACTGACTCAACCAGTTGCACCCAGTGTTATTGGCAATACAATTGCCCAATACTCCTAGGAAAGCGTGCCCAGGTATTGAGAGTGCATCTCGGCAAAATATCTTCAGGACAGCCAAGAAGAGGAAATATGACACAGTCGCAGAGGACCAAGCGCGGAGGACCAAGGCAGAGACAGAAACTTACGCGGAATGCCGACGACTTCCTGCTTGGAAATGATCTTTGCGTGACAGATTGCCGCAGGGGAACGCGTCTTTTTTAATGCGATCGAAAGCGGAAGGCGCCGATGGGGTGGGCGTTAACGGACGTATCAAAGTCAGTAGGATTCAAACACCGAGGACACCGTGAGCGAGCGTTGGAGAGTCGTTATTGTGGGGGGCGGGTTTGGCGGGCTCTGTGCAGCCGAGGTTCTGAAATCAAAGCCCGTTGATGTAACGCTAATTGACCGGCGCAACTACCACTTGTTTCAGCCGTTGCTGTATCAAGTCGCCACCGGCTCGCTTTCGCCCGGAGAGATAGCGGCCCCTTTACGCAGCGTACTGAGCCGCCAGAAAAACACTCGCGTTCTGCTCGGCGACGTCGTCGACATCGATCCGTCATCCAAGAGCGTACTGCTCGCCGACGGTGCAAGCTTCGAATACGATTCACTCATCGTCGCCGCAGGCTCGCAGACCTCCTACTACGGGCATGATGAGTGGCAGGAATGGGCTCCTGGCCTGAAGAGTGTGGAAGAAGCCACAAACATTCGGCATAAGATTCTGTACGCGTTCGAAGTCGCAGAGCGGATCTCAGATCCTGTTCAGCGACGCTCATGGCTCACGTTCGTCATTGTAGGTGCAGGTCCCACCGGCGTAGAGCTTTCCGGCGCCATCGGCGAGATCGCACGGCAGACGCTCAAAAACGATTTTCGGTCGATACATCCGCAAGACGCTCAGATCATTCTCCTGGACAGTGCCACGCGACTGCTTATGACTTTTCCTGAGGACTTGGCGCAAAAAGCAGAACGTTCCCTCGCGAAGCTCGGAGTGCAGGTAGAAACCGGCGTCTTGGTTAAAGAGGTAGATAGAGACGGGGTCACCATTTCAATCAACAACCATAACGAGCGCTTGGCCGCAAGAACCGTGATCTGGGCCGGAGGCGTAACGGTTTCGGCATTTGGAAAGACTCTGGCTAAGCGAACGAAATCCGAAACAGACAAGAGTGGGAGAATCAAGGTAAATCAGGATCTTACGATCCCCAACTATCCAGACATCTATGTAATAGGGGATCTGGCGCTCGCTTTGGATGCAAAAGGGAAGCAACTACCCGGCGTTGCCCAAGTGGCGATGCAGCAAGGAACCTATGCGGGCAAAGCCGTCGTAAGGAAAGTACAAGACGGAGAATCCTTGCCTCCCTTCAAGTATTTCGACAAGGGAAGTCTGGCAGTGATTGGCCGGGCGGCTGCGGTAGCCGATATCTTCGGAATACACATTTCGGGGCTGCCCGCTTGGCTGGTCTGGGCGGTTGTCCACCTGCTGTACATCGTCCAGTTCCAAAGCCGCCTTCAGGTTTTCGTCCAGTGGGCAATTCAGGATCTGACTTTTAGTCGTGGGTCACGGCTGATTACGCACAGCGCCGCAACTGATTTCAATTTCAACCAAGAGGTTTCTTCACATCGGAGTCCCGGCGAGGCTAAGAACCGCGAAACCACACCCTCGGTTGACATAAGGAAAACTGCTTGAGATGGTGAAGGAGACCACGGCATGCAAACTCGGTCAGCGAACAGCTCTATCACACGGCGTCTATTACACAACTCCGGCCAAGTCGATCTTTGATCTCTCCCTTTTTGTACTCGCAATTACGGGTTGCTGACTGGAATCATGCTGGGCGCAGCGCCGTTCGATTGGCAGCTTGGAAATTCCTACTTCGTGGTCGCGCACTTTCACTACGTAATCGTTGGGGAAATCCTGTTTGCGCTGTTCGGAGCCTTTTATTACTGGTTCCCAAAGATTGTCCAATCACACTTCAGGGCGAAATCCCCCTTTGCAAAGTAGCGCATCCATTTCCTGCGCAACAACCGGTGAAAGTCCGGGTTCAGGCCAGTAGGAGACGTCCTTCGACAGTATTGCCCTCGCGCAAAAAGAACCAGTCGGCGGGATGGTTTGGAATATCATGTTCTCCTCAGGGGCGCGTCTTTATGTCCGACACTGAAAGGACAATGAAAGCCCAAATGTTCTGGCATGCGCGGCACGCTGCCAGGTTTTCTCGTCTGCTTGCGCTGGCGGTCGTTCTCCTCCTTCTGCTGGAACCAGAAATCCTTTTCGGGCAGCAAACGTGGCCCGGCGATCGGCGATGGTCGCAGAACGATCGATACAACGGACAATACGCGCCAAATCAGCAACCAGAGCCGCAATCGGGATATGGACAGCAGCCTCTCTCGCAACCGTCTTATCCGGATGTTGGTCAGGCCTATCCGCCGCAGGGCTATGGCCAGGAGCCAGCTCAGGCTCTGCCGCTCACTGCGGTACAGCTGGAACAACTCGTGGCCCCAATCGCGCTTTATCCAGACGCGCTGGTGGCGCAAGTCTTGGCCGCGTCGACCTACCCCGGACAGGTTGCGGATGCCGACCACTGGCTCCAGACGCAAGGCAACGCCTCTCCCGACCAGATTGCGGCTGGCGTCGACGTGCAGAACTGGGACCCGAGCGTAAAAGCGTTGACGGCGTTTCCCCAGGTGTTGGCGCAAATGGAACGCAATCTCCGATGGACCACCGACCTGGGCAATGCCTACTACAATCAGCCGCAAGACGTATTCGAGGCAGTTCAGGTAATGCGCCAGCGTGCGCAAGCAGCCGGAAACCTGCAGAGTACGCCGCAGCAAGCGGTGAACAACGACCAGGGTTACATCCGGCTGATGCCGGTGAATCCTCAAGTCGTGTACGTGCCGACGTATAACCCGTGGACGGTCTACGGGGAGCAGGTTTCGCCCTATCCCGGTTTTTCGCTGCTTGGCGCAGTGGAATCATTCCTCGGCTCGTCGCCAATTCACTATGGGCTCGGGATTGCCATGAGCGCCTTCAGCCACACGCCCTGGGGCTGGCTGGCGTGGGGTTTGAACTGGCTAGCCCAGTCCGTATTCTTCCATCAGGCGGACTATTATTCGCACAGCACCACCGTAGCTAATTGGGGATTTCGGCCTGGGCTGCATGCCTACGGGGTACGGGAAGTGTTTGCAAGGCACAGCTACGAGCGTTCGCAGGGCGACTACGGCCGGTTCGGCAACGGCTACAACGAGAACCGAGGACAGGGCTCCGGACGTCCGCCAGACAGATATGCCGGGAGCTGGCGAGGAAATTCCAACCGCGGCCTCCTGGCCTTCACAGGCGGCTCCTACCGGAAGATCCAACAGGCCTACAACTATATGCCTGCACGAGAAAGCAGGCAGCAGTTCGACCACCGCGGTTACGGATCCGGCTTGAACCGGGGAACCGGAGAAGGCTATCGCGGCTTGACGGGCGCAGCCTACGGTCGTTCGACATATACCTATCGCGCGCCGAGCTCAGGTTTTCAGCGCGGCGAATTCGAGGGGCGATCTTCCGCGTTCGCGAGCAGCAACTTTGCGCGCTCCACCGAAAAACCATCGCACTCGGGTGGCTTCCATCTGTTTGGCAGCGGGCACGCGCCCAAGAGCGTTACCAGCCGGAGCTCAGGCGACTTCCACATGGGAAGTCGCGGGCATGCGCCGAAGAGTTCTTACAGCGGCGGAAAGCATTTCGACGGTGGGCACTCGCACGGCGGTGGCGGTCACAGCGGTGGCAAGCATCGCCGCGGTTGACGCGTCAGGGCGCCTGCCCACCGCGAACGAAGCACCATTGCAAGCCAGACGCACGCGCGCCAGATCGCGAAACGGCGTGCGGCAGGCGGCCCAGAGTTGGCGGTGTTCCAACTCTGGGGTTCAGCGCGTACCTCATCGAATTTAGAAGTGCCTGACGCGAGTTGTCCACTCTGACTCGATTTCCACTCCAACATCAGTACCGTTCCAGTAATGGCGGAAGCTACTCCAAGGACAGTGTTCGGGCAAAGAACACAGCCATTGCTTCACCGGATTGCGATGAATGTATCGAAGCTTGGCTGAGAAATCCTCGCACAAGCCCCAGAGTTGGAACTACTCCAACTCTGGGCCACCCGCCTCCTACAGGAAGGGTCATTCCCCTCGCAACACTCCCTACACAATCCATCATGGAGAATTGAATATGCTTTTTTTCTCTCGTTCTTCTGTAGACGAGATATCAGACCGTTATTGGTCCAGTATCCTTCTGGCGATCTTCGTTCGCTTTCACCGTCAACAGCTTGGAATGTCGGTCTCGTATGCAGCCGATCTTGCCGGCCTTCAGTTCGAGCAGTGGGCTGCACTTGAAGCTGGCTGGGTACCGACACGGGGCTCCGGTCAGCTTTATTCCGTCGCCGGAACGCTGAAAGTGAATACCGACAGCCTGCTTCGACTCGCCGGTATGAGCCGCACAGAAGCCCCTAGCAACCTTCAATTCCGAACGATTGGAAAGAATGCATCGCCTCGGCCCCAGTCCCGACGGAGGGAGCCGTGTGCGATGCGGAGGAACATAGAATGAGCAAACTGGTCCAACAATCCCTATTTAGCAACAAAACAGTCGAGTTCGGAGCGGCCCTATGAAACGTTTCGCCATCTACCTTCGCGTTTCCACGGTCGATCGGCACCCGGAGACACAGTTGTACGACCTGCACAATCTCGCTGCTCAAAGCGGCTTCGAAGTCGTTCAGGAATACACAGACAGGATTAGCGGGGTCAAAGCCCGACGCCCAGGTTTGAATCAGCTTTTGAAGGATGCGCGACGGCGCCGCTTTGATGTTGTGCTTTTGGCCATTTGATCGCATGGTTCGGTCTGTACGCCACCTTAGTGAATTGCTCCAATGCTTACGAAGCGTCCCAGGATTGCAACTGGGACCCAGCGCTTTGCCTCGTTCGCAAGACTGATGAGGCTCGAGATCAGAGAACCGCTAGCACCTCACTATGTTCTCAGCGGTGATGCCGCGAGTCGCGTTTCGCGTATCGACGACCAGTTGCGATTCGCGTACGATCCGACCGTAGTTGTACGACGAGTGATCAGTCACAATGAGTACACAGTCGTACTGTGCCAAGCCATCTAGGGGCACGCTCGCCATCTGCAGATTGTATTTTCGTCCCCTGTCAACGAAGCTGCACAAGGGATCGTTGTAGCTGACCTCAGCTCCTTGGTTCCGCAATAGTTCGATTATGGTGAGCGCGGGAGATTCTCGTAAATCGTCCACGTCCTTTTTATATGCCACGCCGAGCACCAGCACGCGAGAGCCATTGAGCGACTTCTTGCGAACGTTCAGAGCATCCGCGGTTGAGCGCACTACGTGGTAGGGCATTTCTGAGTTAATCTGGCCGGCTAATTCAATAAAACGCGTTGCGAAATCATACTGCCGAGCTTTCCAAGCCAGGTAAAAAGGATCGACAGGAATGCAGTGCCCGCCTAATCCTGGGCCTGGATAGAACGCTTGAAATCCAAAAGGCTTGGTCTTTGCGGCTTCTATGACTTCCCATACGTCAATTCCAATCCGCAAGCAAAGCTGTTTGAGCTCATTGACCATGGCAATATTCACGCAGCGATATACGTTCTCGAGCAGCTTGGTCATTTCCGCCACGGCAGGACTAGAAACTTGCACGACACGGCTGAAGACGGAGTTGTAGAGAGCCGCGGCGAGACTGCTGGCCTCAGGGTCGAGACCGCCGATAACCTTGGGGATGTCGCAGCGAACGACGTCAGTGCGGCCGGGATCCTCGCGCTCTGGCGAGAAGGCCACGTAAAACAATGGTCCGCGTTGAGAATCGCGTGAGGCTTTCAAGTTGGTGCGGTTATGCTTCTCGAGAATAGGCACCAACACCTCCTCAGTGGTGCCAGGGTACGTCGTGGATTCGAGTACGATCAACTGCCCTTCGCGCATGTATGGCGCGATGCACTCAGCTGTCTGGGTGATGTAGCGCAGGTCGGGTTCGGCGTGATCGTTCAGAGGCGTCGGAACACACACGATGATGACGTCAAGCTTTGCAACGATTGAGTAATCAGCGGTGGCTAAGAACCTGGAATCTATCGCGGCTCGAACGTCCCGAGCAGGTATCGTCGCAAAATATGAGTTACCACGATTGAGCTCTCGAACTTTGTTGGAATCTATATCTATGCCGGTGACCGGAAATCCTTTTGCGCTATAAAGCAGCGCGAGCGGTAAACCTACATAGCCCATTCCAATTATGCCGATCTGCGCACTACGGGTTTCGATCAGCTCAGTAAGGGTTGGTTGATAGTACGATACTGGCAGAGCAGACATTCAGGGCTCCTCGAACACTAGATGTGATTACAGGGTTGAGTAAGTCGGCACCTGCCGATGACCAATAATTGCGACAAGACTTCGGACGGACAGAAAAGAGCAGATAGCCGGCGTATTGTTTTCAGTGAATAGAAGGTCAGCCCCAAGGCTTGATGCGAACATCGCCCGGCTCGTCAACCCAGCCGGTCTTTTGAGCCACCCACTCTTTGCGGAAAGACAAGCTGCCATTTGGTCGAGTGATAAAAATATTTGTGAGCCAGTTCCGATCGTCACGCTCAGGGTAGTCGCGACGGTAATGACTTCCGCGACTCTCGCGGCGCATATCGGCGGACCCGATGATTGCTTCTGCCGCGTCGAGCAGATTCCGGTGCTCAAATGCGAGGGCGAGATCGGATGGTTCTGCAATCCTGAGTCGCTTGCTCATGCGTTCGCGTTCGTCACAAACAAATTGTTTTGCGCGAGTGAGTGTCTCAGAGTCCTTTTCGACAATCAGGGTTTCCCACATCACCGACCTCGAAATTGCGCCCGCGCCCACAGCGAATGATGGTGACATACTCGTCCGTCCGTCAAAGGTGAGTACATTCAAGATTCCCACAGTAACCAGCCAGCGCAGGGACTTCACATCGGTCGCGACGGACCAGAGCGGGGATTGATGCGGGCGCCACGATTCGGAAATACGCTCCGACACTGAGTTGAGGTGCTCGGCACGATTGACCTCGACGGCCAGATCTCTGGTTTTGCACAGCGCAAATGCAGCGCACCCTAACATCGTCTGGATTGCGCTGAGCCCGCAAGCGCCCGCCACAACTTATGCGACTCCAGTAGCCGTACCGACATTGGCCGGAGTAGGCGGACTCTGTGATGCCGCTGAAAAGCGATCGCGCGGAAGCCCAAGAGTTTCAAGAGAGTGCCAACGCGCTCGTGCGTGAGGTCAAAAACCGGGTCCACGCCCTTTTCAGCAATGTAATCCAACATCCGCCGGATCAGGGTGACTCCGTACGGTCGATACTCGGCATGAACTTACAGCGCTTCGCCTTTGCCTCCAGAAAAAGCTTCGCCACCAAGCTTCACATTTTGTCAGGTTTACATCCTCGCGGGCTTCACGATTGGCCGGTTATGGCTTGTTTTCGTTAACAACCTGGCGTTGCACTCTCTCGAAGGGTTAGGAGCGAAGTGTACTCCGCGAGTTTAATTTCGAATTTGAGAAAGAACTCTGCGTGTCAGCGGGATAGCTGCGTGCGCAGAACAGTGAGCACGAATCCTCTCCCCTGCCGCCATGAATCTGACAGCGGTGGTCTATTGAGGATGTCATGCTCCAATTCTCAAGGTCTGCAATGCGCATCCTAATATGCCGATGAGAGGGCGTTGATGACTGCAGAGCTGCTGAGTAACCCTGTACTTTCTTTTTGGCCTAGGATGAGCGTCGACCGCTTCGCTGAACTGTATAGCACGACAGGATTTGCTGTTTTCAAACAAGGCGATGTGTGGTGGAAACAGGGAACAGTCTTTCATCGGCCGCTACTTTCCCACCGCAAGTACGATCTGCATAAGACCAAAGCACAGCTGAATAAGTTCGGCGTGTTCCAATTCGGCGTGCAAGACGACCAGTCTCACAATTGCTATCTGAACTTCATCGTTTTCGACAATCGATACAACGTTACCGGCCTCCCTAGCAGTGTGGTTCGAGGTCTGAAAACTGCAATGAAGTGCGGAGTCGTGGTGCGTCCGATCAGCGACGAAGAGGAATTTGCGTCTAAGGGATACCCCGTTTACATGTCCGCGTTCCAAAGAAACCAGTACGCCGCTAACACTCGCTGGGGCACCCAGCGCAGGAACCCGCAGGGTTTTTCCAAATGGAGCCATAGTATATTTCAGTTCCCCGAGACCATCATTTTGGGTGCTTTCGCCGGAGATGAGTTGCTTTCCTTTGAGATCAGTTGGCTCGTTGAAGATACTCTGATGCTGAGCACCATCGTGCACTCGGACCAAGGTCTCGAATTGAGAGCACCGGACATTCTGCTTCATACCTGGCGAGCTACGGCTCGTGATGTGCCAGGTTTGAACGTAATCTGGGACAGCGCCCTGGGATCGACTGGCGTTGACGAATTCAAATTGCGGCGCGGCGGTAGAGCGATTGCGTTGCGTGCCCATGTCAACATCAGTCGGCCGATGCTCTGGGCCGTGAAACATTTCTGGCCCGGAGTCCATCAGAAAATCGCCGGGCGCAGCCCAGGTGAGACCACTCAGTATGGTCGCAAGCTTGAAAATGGGTAGCATCGATTGATTTCTTGAGTTGTGTTTCAGCGCGGGGCGACCGAATCAAGCGATGCCATTGAATCCCTGCGGCTGCTCATTTTTGAGGCGGGAAGTTTCGCTCTCTCGGTCTGAAAAGGTCATGTACAACGTAATCTTGTCTCTATTTGACTGCGCAGTCGTTCTCTATTTAGGCGGCGTTGCGACGTGGTACCAGTGGGAAGACAAGCCGCCAAGGACACCTAACGCGATATCGCCCAGCATTCAGGTGTCCAGAGCAGCGGGATAGCCTTGTAATTCCAACCAAATGCCTCCCTGGCTACAGGTTCCTTCAGCAGCATCTTTCGTTCCTTTGCAGCGGCACAATCTGGGTCCCAACCTTTACCGCAGCAACTCCGCAATCAACCGCATTTAATTAAGATTCTTGCAAAACTCGACGAAGAATTCGCGAGACATCTGTGAGTGGCATCACCTTACTGACGTCCCGAGTGTGCGAGTTGTCGGCCTAAGATTCCGGGACACTAATATCCAGCTACTTGCAGCATAGTGCCAGAAACTCCCCGCAGGCGCAGGTCGCAATGGTACCGCTCGACGCATCGACAAAACTCGCAGAAGGGCCAGGAAACGGCCCAATTTGCTGTGGCCTCTTCGCTTCGGATTAGCGTTTACAACTTGCCCGCAACTTGCAAAGCGCAATGAACAAGCGACGGAGCCTTCGTAATGAAATGATAGGGGACTTGCTTCGCACCAAAACCCCGGTTGAAGCGGGACACACCTTCCATCATGGATCCGGCGAAATCGTAGGTACGGCTGCGCTGTGCTGCAAATTGGATTTCATACCACCGGAGGGCAAAACCTGCTGAACTCTCCAGGCTGCCCTGGGTATTCCCTCCGATGAGTCCGTAGGCGCGATTGCTGTCCCACACCACAAAGAGAGCTGAAAGCAGTTTTCCACCGGGATCGACCGCCGCGGCACAGGCGCCCGACGAGTGCTGAACGGCGGCATCGTAAATCCTGCGCAGAACTTCTTGAGAATGGCGCGGGGTTGTTCCTCGCCTGACGTGGCTCTCGTATTCACATTTGTAAACGTCATCGATGCCACAAGGCACCATGCTGATCCCGGCCTTTTGGGCCTTCGTAATCTGCCTCCGGGTGTTCTCGTTCATTCCATTCCAGACCCGTCCCAGATCGGAGAGATCGTCAATCACATAGGTATACCGCGTAGTCTGCTGAAAGCCTGCCCACAGAAATGGCAAGCAATCCGTCAGGCTTGGGTGCATGGCCTGAAAGAATAGTCTGTACTCCGAGAGCTCTTTTGCAATGGCACCGACAATTGCTTGATACCGGGCCGACAACCTGCAGAGTTTGCCAGGCAGAGCGCTCATCACAATGCCGAGGGTTGGCGTGAGCCGGGGCATGGAGCAAACGCGAATACCGAAACGACGCTCGAAAAACAAAGGGATCCCCGCAATCAGCTGACCATTTTCGAAATACCCAAGAATGCGAAACTCTCCTGCTGCGCGCAACCACCACGAGCAGCAGAATACGGAACTTTGAGGCAAACTCCTGATGAGTTCATCCCACTGTGGATACTCACTGGGCTCCAAGCAGCGTAGTGCATCTGTCGCCGCTTTCGTCAGGCTTTGTTGATTCTTCTGCACCAGCAAAGGCTTGGCCACCACGGACTCTCCTGTCTCTTGAACGTTGTCCTAACCCCAGGAGAAGACTTGGAAGCTAGCCAAAAACACAACGCTGTCCTTCCCATGAGGGGACTCGTAGATGTTTCGCTAAATACGAAATTTAGATATCTCTGTATTTACGGCGTAGCGCAGTGATGCCCTTCATGCAGAGACGGGGGCATGCAGTTGGAGACCAGAGCTCCCAACGTCCCACTTCCGTAAGCAGCGTGCAGCAGGAACCACGCACTGGGAAGCAACAAAGATAGTGCCTGATGCGTGCGGATCCATTGACGCAGAGCAAAGAGATATCCAACTCCCAGGTGAGCGGAAAAGACCGCGGCCAGAGGGAAACACAGCAAGCGGCGATGCTCCGGGGCAGCCAACGAAACCATGGCAAGAATCACTCCACCCAGAATTGCCATCACGAAAATAAAGGGGACAAAGTGCCGTAGCGACATCGCAGATCTGTTTCTGCGCAGTGTGATGAAATTCCAGCTACCGCTCTTGTAGGCGTACTTCATCAGACTCCAAAGAGTGGGTCTTGCAAACAGCCTGGCGGAGGTTTTATCGGTGAGGTAGAGCTTGTGGCCGCGAGCCCGCAATCTCTGATTCATATCGTTATCCTGATTGCGAAACAATGCTTCGTCGTAACCGCCGACATCGAGCAGTACCTGCTTGCGGAACAGCGGGTACGGGATAGTGTCCACAAAACCGGGGCGTTGGGTCCGCACCGAATTGCTTGAACTGCCGAAGGAGTGGCTGAACGCATTGGCCACCAAGAGTGCATGCCAGCTATTGTTCGCCGGAGCGGTTCGCACGCGGCCACTGCAACCCGCTACCCCGGTCCGCTGCAATTCACTGAAACATACTTCGATATAATCGGAATCGTATTCGGTGTGAGCACCGAAAATGCAGACGTATTCCCCTTGTGCCGTCCGCAGTCCAATATTGAATGCAGATGGAGTATTCCGGCGTAGGTTGAGCAGATAATGCACGCGAGGATCCTGTTCTTCCAATTCGTGCACAATGGCCGCGGTCGAGTCCGCGGATGCACCGTCCACCACCAGGACCTCTAGTTCAAACTCGTCGCTGGGTTTATTCAGCAGCGAACAGACCGCACGCCGGACGTGGTCGGCCTCATTGCGAACGGGCATGATGACTGAGACAACAGGCTGACCGGAAGAAGTGGGCATAGAACCTCGAATCATTCGTTAGCAGCGAAGGCTGCTCGCCGTTGATGGGGAAGCGGGCTAAGCGTTCCGCCAATCAAAACGTTCACTGCCACTTAGCAACGTAAGCACCTGTTCATAAAGATCGAGAAACTGCTGATTGTGGATCGACGTGTTGTGGCATAGAAATGTGAACACGCCACCGACCGCGCGGCACTTTTCGACACAGTTCTTGATGGCCACGATACTCTGTTGCACGGTGAGGTTCATGTGGGCCGTTTCGGTGAGCGTGGTGTCCATTACGACGAGCGGAACTTCCAGTAATTTCGCAACACGATTCTCAGCAAAGAACCATGGGTGATATGGGACACACGTGCCCGAACGGAAGCCGATGTGATCGGCGAATCCCACGCTGCTGTCATAGGCCAGTCCGACACTCTCCCAATCCGTCCAGGTCTGGGGGCACCAGCGCAGATAATGCTGCCGTCCTCCCAAGGCACACTCACCGGTCGCGGAACGAACAATCTCTACTTCTTCTTGCAGCTTCTGGGGACACAGATAAGTGTCGTAGCCAGGATGAACTCCGTTTTCGCAGCCTAGTTTCCTCACCTCGGAAATGACGGAGCGAACTGGCCGGGAGCGCGGATCATAGCCGCTGTCGTAGCACGTGACCGGACTGGCCTTCCAGTAAAAGCTGGAGTCGAGCTGGTGTTCAACCGACAAATGCGCCAGTGCACGCACCAGATCGAACTCCGTGTTGCAATTTACAAGAGTCGCAAGTGTACGGAATGGAGAGCGATTCTGCGTGGTTTCCTGAATCGCGGAACGCAGTCGGCACGGCATGGCCATCCAGGCGGTGCGGATCAGGGATTTGGCATCATGAGGGAGGTGTTCTGGCCACAGTCGTGGTGCCCGGCCGACATCATCCACATCATGAGACAGCTTGACCCGAAGGCGACGCTTTACGGGCCTCCACGATGGAAGGAGAAAATCAAGAGCTTGCTGAAAGGCGAGTCCGTACTCATCGACAATCGGGCGATCGAGATAGCCCTCACGAAATGCGCGGGAGCTCGCGATCGGAAATCTGCCATGTGCATCATGATCGCAGCTATTGGCTTCTTCCAAGCAACATAGCTTGAACAGGATGCAGGCAGGCAAATCGAAGGCGCAGTAAACGGCGCTCCCGCTTTGTACCTCGAAAAGAGGGAAGCCGCCAGGATAGAGGGTATCGACGCAGTACTGCAGCAGGAATTCCGCAATTGAAGCATTCAGGGGCGCGGCGGCAGGCATCCACCCGGTACGAAGCGTTTTGACAACAGCATGATTGAGTTGCTCCCATTGCTCTTTGGATAGCTGTGCGAAGCTGATCTGTTTACTGCGGCACGATGCATCGGGAAATACGACAGTCTTTCCATCCCGGGATTCAATCTGCCAGCTATCAATAAATTCCTGAGATGCACCGGCGCGGTGCGCAAGTTCCTTCACCGCCCATTGTCGTGCCTCTACTGTGAGGTGATGGATCTCCAAGAATCACCCTCCGTCTCTAGCGCTTCATCACAGCTTGCCGGCCATTTGCAAGGCGCAATAAACGAATGGCGAAGCCTTGGTGATGAAATGAATAGGAACCTGTTTGGCTCCGAAGCCTCTGTTGAAGCGAGAGACACCTTCCATCATGGAACCGGAAAAATCGTAGATTCGGCTATGCTTGGCGGCAAGCTGAATTTCATGCCAGAGAACCGCGTAGCCTGTCGGACTCTGTCGGCCAAGGGTGCTGCTCCCCCCCACAAGCGCGTATGCGCGATTGCTGTCCCATGCCATGAAGGACGCAGCAAGGACGTTCCCGTCTCGATCGACTCCCGCGTTGCAAGCGCCGCAAGAGTGCCGGACGGCTGCGGTGTGAATCCTGTACAGGATGTCCTGCGAGTGACGCGGCTTGGTGCCACGCTTCACATGGCTCTCATACTCGCATTGATAGACGTCGTCGATGCTGCACGGAACCACACGAATCCCTGCCTTTCCGGCATTTGTGACCTGCCTGCGCGCGTTGCAGTCCATCTCGCTCCATACGCTGTCCAGGTTCGTCAGATCGTCAATCACGTAGGTATAGCGCGTCGTTTCTCTGAAGCCTTCCCAGTAAAAAGGCAACCAGTCCGTCAGGCTCGGATGCATGGCCTGAAAGAAGAACTTGTATTCACATAAGCTCTTGGCGATTGCGCGTACGATCGAGTGGTGCCGATGGGCTAGTTTGTTGGGGTTGCTGGGCAGCGGGCCTGTCATAATTCCGAGGGTTGGTGTGAGTCGAGGCAAGGTACAAACACGAACGCCCAAACGACGTTCGAAGTAGAGAGGAATGCCGGCAATGAGTCTATCACTCTCAAAATACCCAAGAATGCGGAACTCTCCGACGGCGTCGAGCCACCACGATCGACAGAAGACGGAGCTCTGGGGAGAACTCTCGACGAATTCGTCCCACATCGGGTACTCGGCGGGCTCCAGATAACGCGTTGTGGCCTTCCCTGTAACCTCCGACGCTGGGCTTTGTACTTTTGCCTCTTGTATCGTGGACATCAGCCTTCTCCTAATTTGCTCCGCAGATCTTGCGCTCTCGATGGAACATGATCAGTTAAGCGGTTTTCTTGGCAACTATCGGGGTCGGTGCTATTTGTATCAACACGCAGCTGCCTCTCTGTTGCTGGTGTCCAAGCTCACTGCAAAACCAGACGAAGAAGAAGATGGACGTTCAATACAAAAAGGTGTGTGTTGCTTCACTTTGATATCTCTATGCCGCCTCGGCGAACCCTGGCGCCATTGCTTTCGAACAGCGGAAGCCGCCAGGCCACGGCATGCCAACCAGGTCGATTACCAGTCGGTCGCCAACCGTATCCACAATTCGAAGATACTCAGGATCTTTGTTTCCAATAATGATCAGCTCGCTCTGGCTTACCACCTCTGCCAATTTCGGACGCAGCAAGCCGAAGATGTGCGGAATTTCAGCTTCTGCAAACTTGCGATTTGAGCCGTGAATAAAGCTGCGCTCCACCGTTGCGTCGTACACCAGAACTTCGCGGCCTTCGCCGATCAGGCGTTTCGTAAGCTGCAGCGAGGGGCTCTCGCGCAGATCATCGGTTCCACTCTTGAAACTTAGCCCAAGCACTCCGATCTTCCGCTTTCCTGTCGCTAGTACAGACTCTACGGCACGGTCAATATGCGCCTGATTGCTCGGAATGATCGCCTGCAACAACGGGAGAGTCAGTTCCATCTGGCGGGCACTGTGGGTGAGAGCACCGACATCTTTCGGAAGGCAGGAGCCGCCAAATGCGAATCCCGGCTTCAGGTAGACTCGCGAAATGTTCAGCTTGGTATCAGCGCAGAGCACATCCATTACGCTTTCGCCATCGGCGCCAAGTTTTTCAGCAAGGCTGCCTATCTCATTTGCAAAATCGATCTTCAAAGCGTGGAAAGTATTGCAAGTGTACTTCACCATCTCAGAGGTACGGGCTGACAGTTCGAAAACCTGACCGGGAAGGCCTGCATAAATCTCGCGCAGCGGCGCCAGCCACTTCGGATCGTTTGCGCCCATCACCGTAAACGACGGATGGAAGAAGTCCTGGATCGCACTGCCCTCGCGGATAAACTCCGGGTTGTCGCACACTGCGAAGTCGACGCCCGCGCACCTCCCACTCGCAGCCTCAATGAGAGGAATGATCACCGACTCGGTTGTCCCCGGCAACACTGTGCTTCGAATCGCAAATGTATGCCATTTTTGTTTCGCGGCAAGCGCCTGGCCCAACTCCTGCGAAACTCGCCGGATGGAGCTTGAATCCAGTTTCCCAGAGCGAAGCGAAGGAGTTCCCACGCACACGAACGTAAGATCCGATTCCAGAATCGCTGCGGTCGGATCGCTCGTTGCCCGGATGCGTCCCGCAGCGAACCCTCCTGCAAGCAGTGAATCGAGCTCCGGTTCCACCATCAGGCAGCGCCCTTGATTCAATAGCTCGACCTTTGTTGCATTGCTATCAACTCCGATTACCATGTGGCCGAAATGCGCCAAACAGCCCGCCATAACCGAACCAACATAGCCCAGTCCAAAAATACTGATGCGATATTTGCTGGTGGTTGGACTCACGTTCGCTCCCTATATTCCTGAAATGTTTGAGGTTGAATCAGCACAGAATCGTGGCTCAGGCAGAGACATTGTTTGGGTGTTGCGCGTAACGACTCTGCCGTTGCCCTGCTTCTTGCATTGCCAGAGTTGTCCCCCTCGACGACACGACATCCATGTACTCCGGCCATGTACTCTGACCTTAGTTGATGGAAGCAACCTTAGGCACTAAAGTCTTTGATTTGTCGAGACTTATTCAAAACTGCTTAGAGTCCGTACAGTAATTAATTAGGTTGGATCGGGAATTTTCACGGATGGTCCAGGTCAAAGCTGACCAGTATGGTTCTCTCAAGGAGTTTCCATGAAGAAGTCTTTCGCATCGCTAGCTTTTATCACAACCCTGACAATGTCAGGTTTTGCCAGTGTTTCCGTTTCGTCGCCCACCAGTGGAGCCACTGTTCAGTCGCCAGTCAAAGTGGTCGCTAGTGCCACATCTCGGCACTCAATCACAAAAATGGAAGTCTTAGTTGACGGCAAGGATGTTTATTCCGCTAAGTCATCAAGCCTGACCGCCAGCATTCCTATGTCCAGCGGGGCGCACACGATTACAGTCGATGCATGGAACTCCGATGGTAGATCCTATTCTGATAGTCTGAGCGTGAAAGTCGCCGCGGCTTCAACTCCACCCCCAACTGTTTCGCCGTTGCAGCTCACTACTTCTACTCTCGCGCCTGGCACTGTGGGCAGTAGCTACTCAGCAACACTAGCCGCCAAAGGCGGAACGCCTCCATATACATGGAGCTTGGCTTCCGGCTCCTTGCCCGCCAGTCTGAAACTCTCTACTAGCGGTACGATCAGCGGTACTCCGACGACCGCAGGGGTATCGACGTTCGCCGTCACTGTGAAGGATTCGGCTACCTCGCTTCAAGCCGCAACCGAGACTCTTTCCTTGACCATGAACTCGGCAACCTCCACCCCTCCTCCTATGCCAAACGCGCTGAATTACTATATTTCGCCAAGTGGCAGTGACAGCAACAACTGCACCGCTTCGAGTCCGTGTAAGACCATCAACAGCATTGATTCCCGTCTGGGCAGCAGCTCACCGCTAGGGAGTTCCGGCACCGTCATCAATGTGGCTCCAGGCACGTATTCCGGCGCGATTGTGACAAAAAGGAGCGGCACTGCCAATGCCCGCATCCGCTACATTTCGACCACACAGTATGGCGCCATTCTGACCAAAGGCAGTGGGTCGATCTGGGAAGCCAATGGCAGCTATACCGACGTTGTCGGCTTTGACTTCGCCGGTTCGTCGGAGTCCAATGCCATCAGCACCGATAATGGCTCGTCAGCAGTGGGCACCAACCACGTCCGCATTTTGAACAATCGCATTCACGACACTGCCAGCGGCTGCAATTCCACCGAAGATGCCGTGATCCTACTGAACGCATCTGATGCTTCTGGTTCGTATATGGCTGGCGACAATGAGGTAAGCGGAAATCTGCTTTATCACAACAACTGTGGACAGGCTGGCTCGAATCCATCCAACAGCGGTCAGCATGGTGTCTATTCGGCGCTGTCCGGCGACGTCATCAGCAACAATGTCATCGTTGATCAGGGTGGTGGCTGGTGTATTCAAGCCTATCATCGCGTGACCAACTGGACGGTGGTCAACAACACGATGGCTGCCTGCGGCAATGGTGGGATCGTTCTCGATGACGATTCCTCGACTGGTGTCTCGCCGCAGAACACGACGATTGTGAACAATATCGTGGCCAACAGCGGGGCCTCTTCGACCGGCAACGGCGGCATCAACTTGCGCGATTGCGGCGGCTCCAACAATGTGATCGAGAACAACCTGATGTACGGCAACACTCCTTCGAACTACACCGGCAGTTGCAGTGGCGCGACGCTCTCCAGCACGCAGTCCGGCACGAACTCAACCGCCTTCGTGAACTACACGGGAACTGGGGCCGGCAATTATCAGTTGAAGACGGGCTCAGCGGCGATCACTACCGGTTCAACGAGTTGCGCCAGCGGCATGTCGCCCTGTACACCGACGATCGACTTCCTGGGTTCTTCCAGATCGCAAGGCGGAACCATCGACATCGGCGCCTACCAGTACGGATCCACCGATCCAAGCTACCCGTGGCAGTAAACGATTAATCAACCACACGCTTG
>Ga0181505_10712782_pt1 | contig 20606 bp, 13 predicted proteins | sample PEATcosm2014_Bin_5_FD_127743 | JGI IMG/M metagenome (GOLD analysis project Ga0181505, IMG submission 127743) | Metatranscriptome of peatland microbial communities from MTU Mesocosm Facility, Houghton, MI, USA - PEATcosm2014_Bin05_30_metaT... | ecosystem: Environmental > Terrestrial > Soil >...
AACCTCCCCGCCTCCTGCTTGAACTCCAGCGTGTACTGCGCCCGCGTAGACTTAGTCATTTTCGTCTCCCTTATTGATTTTCAATCATTCAGCTAAGGGATACGTTTTGCGCGGGCAAGGTCATTCCGCTATTCCTGGGAGAATGCGGCGCTGAATCTTACGCGGCGGCAGTATCCTTATTATTTAGCGTAGGCACCCATGGTTGAACTGCACATTCACTGGTCACAGGCAGTTTAAGCCGTTCAGCCCTCATAAGAGAAACAATGGACTACGTCAATCTCGGCAAGACAGGCCTTAAGGTTTCCCGCATCTGTCTCAGCAGTATGACTTACGGCGCGCCTGCTACGGCCCCCCCTAGACCCGGCAGCCACTCTTGGGCCCTTAACGAAGAGGAAAGCCAGCCCTTTTTTCGCCAAGCTCTTGATCTCGGTATCAACTTCTTCGACACCGCCAACGTCTACTCAGGCGGAGCCAGCGAGGAGGTGCTGGGGAGATTCCTCAAAACCAATACCCACCGGGAAGCTGTGGTTATCGCCACCAAGGTACACGGCGTCATGCGTGATGAACCCAATGGCCGGGGCCTCTCCCGGAAATCCATTTTCTACGAGCTGGACCAGAGCCTCCGCCGGCTCGGAACCGACTACGTTGACCTCTATCAGATTCATCGCTGGGCTTACGAAACGCCGATCGAGGAGACCCTGGAGGCCTTGCACGACGTGGTGAAATCAGGCAAGGTGCGTTACATCGGCGCCTCGTCCATGTTTGCGTGGCAGTTCACCAAGGCGCTCTATCTTACCGACCTTCACGGATGGACCCGTTTTGTCTCGATGCAGAATCACTACAATCTGCTCTATCGCGAAGAAGAGCGCGAGATGATGGCCCTTTGCCGGTCAGAGGACATTGGCGTCATCCCCTGGAGCCCTCTCGCGCGCGGTCGCCTGACCCGCCCCTGGCAAAGCGAAACCACCACGCGCGATGAAACGGACCAGTTCGGCAAGAGGATGTACCTGCAGACGGAAGAGGCCGACCGTAAAGTTGTGGACCAATTGGGACAGATTGCCGAACGGCGTGGCGTTCCCCGCGCCCAGCTTGCGCTGGCCTGGCTGCTGAGCAAGCCGGGGGTCACCGCACCGATTGTCGGAGCCACTAAAGCGCACCATCTCCAGGACGCAGTAGCAGCGCTTTCGCTGCACCTGACGCCCGAAGAGATTGCTTTTCTCGAGGAACCGTACACGCCACATCCCGTCCTTGGCTTCAGTTGAGTTCTTGGCGTGATTTGTTTTGCCTTCAGAAGGAGGGAGATCGGTGACGACTTGTTGCGACCGAATAGTCACGAATGAGTACACGATTTTGGCTTCTGCGATCTGCGAGGACGGCCGCTAGCAATCTTGGAAGGGTCGCGTCTCACGTGAGACATGCGACGATCACGAGCGGGCGTGCTGACGATGTGCGGCGTCTCGTATCTCACGCGAGACGCCGGGCCGTGCGAATCGAGCGTGCTATCTTCCAGCCGGTCATCGATGCGCAAGCATGAAAGGTCGGTGGGGTGCTTTGGGAACCGTCGAGACGATGCCCGGCGAGCAGGACTGCGGTAACGGTGCGAGGCAGAATGACGGCCGCGAGATATCATGTCAGATTACAGTGGTCGTGGCGGTTGAAAACTACGTCGTCAAGTTGCCGAGCCTCCTGCACCCGGATGATTGCTTGTGGCTATTGGCGACACGAATGAAGAGCGGGCGCTGGTAGCGAGCGAGGTGCTCACGCAGCGCCTCGATGCCCACCTGACCTCGGTGCAGACGCGAACAAGAAATAAAGCTCTCTGAGCGGACGCATGAATATCCTTGGAGTGTCATACGTACAAGGCTCGCACGACACTTCGTCAGCCTTGGTTTGCGATGGCGAGTTGATCGCGGCTGCTGAAGAGGAGAGATTCACCCGCCGCAAACACGAATCTGCCCTACCGGTTAGCGCCATCGACTTTTGTCTTCGGCGCGCAGGTCTGCGCATGTCGCAGGTCGACGTTCTGGTGTGCCCGGAGCTTCCATTTCGGAGCGGACCCAACTCCCCCTACGGGGAGATGGAACTCTCTTTCATTAGACGTCTACACGCCGACCGCAAGATTCGCTATCGATCCCTGATTCACAAGCGAGCCCTTGATCTCTTACGTCGATTACAGTTTTCGTTCGATTGGCAAATGGATCACAACGCCGTGGCTGGTCTCTCGGCGCTTCGTGAGATTTACGGTGATCTTCCTCCGACGCGTTTTTATGATCATCACCGTGCTCACGCCGCGGCCGCATATTTCACGTCCGGTCTGGATCGTGCGGCGATTGCCACCTTGGACGGGTACGGTCAATTGTGTTCTAGTGTTGCTTGGCTGGGCGAGGGAACTCGAATTAGTCGTGTCCGCGCAGAACCCTTCTACAACTCATTGGGAACATTCTACCTTGACTGCACAAACTATATCGGGTTCCCAGAGTATGCGGAGGGGAAAACCATGGGCCTGGCCAGCTACGGTAATAGGCAAACCTACGCGGAAGCGACCTCCTCCATGCTGCGTACGAACGGTTCGGGATGGTACCAATACCGAAGACCTCCGAGTCCGGAACTGCTTGGATTCCCTCCCCGAGATCTCGAATTCATCCTCAGAGCACCGTATACCGATTTTGCGGCTGCGGCTCAGTATGCGCTGCAGCAAGCGGTCCAACGAGTTGCCCGTTCAGCGATGGATGAGGCGATGTGCTCCGCTCTATGTCTTGGCGGAGGCGTGGCGCTCAATTGCACCTCAAATGGCGCCCTCCTAGCCTCGGGAATGCCGTCCCCGGTATGGGCATTTCCGGCGACCAGCGATGCCGGCCTCAGTGTGGGCGCAGCGCTTCTTTGTGCTGCCCAAGCGGGAGAACTAGAACGAGGCCGCCTGGACCATGCCTATTGGGGGCCCGAATATAGTCCGGCAGAATGCGAAGCCGAGCTTCGCGCAGCCTCCGGGCTAGTTTTTCGCCGTGTCTCGTCCGTTGCAAGGGAAATAGCCGGATGCCTAGCCACCGGCCAAGTCGTAGGCTGGTTTCAGGGAAGGATGGAATTCGGGCCACGCGCACTTGGGAACCGGAGTATCTTAGCGGACCCACGCAAGATAGAAATGCGCGATCGCGTTAATAAGATCAAGGGCCGCGAACCGTGGCGGCCTCTATCTCCGGCGGTTCTTGCCGAACGAGCTCCGGAATTCTTCAATCTTAAAGCACCGAGCCCATTCATGCTCTTCGCCACCCAGGTGCGGCCGGAGGCGCGAGCAATAATCCCGGCCGTCGTACACGTTGATGGAAGCGCACGGCCGCAGACGGTGACCCGCGAGCAGAATCCGCGCCTCCATGAGTTGATTTCCGTTTTCTCAGAACGCACGGGCGTGCCGGTCCTCCTCAACACCTCCTTTAATGCCGCTGGAGAGCCGATTGTTTGCACCCCGAGAGATGCCATCAAGACATTTCTCGCTACAGAGCTGGACATTTTGGTGCTGGGCGATTATGTGGCCAAGCGTCAAGCCGAAGTTGGCAGCACCGAGAGTGGCGCGGTCCAATGAAGTCTCGGTGTCGTTAGTGCGTTCGGCTTGAGAACCCGAAATCATTCGGCAAATTTCCGGGTAGCCAGTTCTCAAGCGCTCTTCGCGGCTGCAAAGCCTGTCGTGCTCAGAAATTGCATCGGCCAATAACTGACACCTTGGGACGCTCGAATCGATTGGCCCATCATAGTCCGCTGTCTGTCAGAGCAGAGCCAAATCCGTTCTCTTCCAGCCAGTGATAGAGGTGCACCTGGTATAGATACGAGGCGAGAATCTCTTCTCCCATTTCGTGCGTCTCAGTGCAGACAAACGGTACTCGCAGTCCGGCCAGCACGGCGATCAACGATTGCGTAATCTGGTTGGGATTGACGGCCGAATGAGGATAGGGCGATTTGACTTGGCTTAAAGCTGCCGTGACCACCAACAAGCCGTACGGATATTCGGACATCTGCCGCAAGCGAGCGACAAACACCGGACGCTCGACGGTGAAGGAGCGGACCAGATCCGCGAGATCCTTGCGCTCGACGACGCAAACGTTCTCAAGTCCCGAAATCGAGTAGTCGCCTAGCCTCAGTGCTCTCCTTTCAACTCCGCTGAACCAGCCCTCGAAGCGCGAGAAGTCGAATGGATTCTGCTCACGCGTATCCACCACGATCACTGGGCGAGGCGTTTTGAGCTGTGTACCTCCGCGTTCGGCCAGAACCGGTATGGCCGGAGGGGAGACCGGATTTGCGCTGAGGAACCAGTCCAGGGGAGAGGTGATCAGAGTTCGGCGCCGGTTCATCGCCATCGGTTACGCTGCAACTTTCTCAAGGCGATACTCATGGTGTAATCCACCCAGCACTGGGCGAGCCATGACTCGCGAGCCCTCCGGCAGCGTATGCCTGCCGCTACTCGGGAGCGGCGTCGGGTTCGAGGGCTCCGGGATTCCAGGACCCAGACTCGAATGTGGGCGCGATTAATTGTAATGCGCGACCCACTCTTTCAGTAAGCTGCGAAGGTGTCTCTCGCCCAGCGGAATAACAAAGTCGAGGAACTCGCGCCGCATGGTGCCGATCAGTCTTTCGCAGTAGGCGTTCGCCTGTGGGGCTCGCACTGGCGTCCTCAGCACCTTAAGCCGGAACGACTGCAGTTGCTGATCCAATTCTGTCGAGAAGATCGCGTCGCGATCATGAATCAAGAACTTGTGCCCGCATTCGCTAGGAAGGCCTTCACGAAACTGCTGCAACGTCCAAGCGGCCGTCGGATGAGACGTGACATTGCAAGTCAGAATCCTCCGGGTACCAATTTCCATCAATACGAAGACGTACAACTGGCGGAAGCCTGCTGTCACCACGAGTAGGAAATCGCAGGCTAGCAACGATCGGGTGTGATTCCGAACAAAGCTGTTCCAGCGCTGCGATGAGGGGCCTCGGTTGTCCGGTTGGTTCGGCCAGTACGCCCCAACCGTTCGCGGTGAGACCAGAAAGCCCAGCTTCAGCGCCAACTCGTCGGCGACACGCCCTTGCCCCCAAGTGGGATTTTCCTCCACCATTCGAGCAATCAATTGACGGATGTTTCTGGGCAGCTTCGGCCTGCCCAGGCGCGATTTCATCTTCCAGAACATCTTGAAAAGCCGGCGATGCCAGCCGATCAGGGTTTCGGGTCTGACGATCCACCAAGGCTGATCGCCAATCGCAGAACCTCGACCGGAGCACAAGGCTGATGCGAGCGGCGTCGGTCAGCCGCCGGGGCCGAATCTGATGTTCTTGATAGAAAGCCAATTGCTTGCGCAGAAGAAGATTCTCTGCAATCAGAGATGAACGGAATCGGACGAATGAACCCAGAAAGGCGCTCAGCTCCAAACAGATTCCAAAGCCGGCACGGATGAGCGATGAAAATTGCAGCCCACTGAGCATTGTGTCTGATTGTATTCGTGCCCAAGCGATCGCGATCCATCAGAATTCAGCCTGTCAGATCGTTACGTGACGGCGGAATTTCGCCCATTAGCGGAGGAGCCTGGCGGCCCCACATTTCTCAATCAGTTCAGAGGTCTGATGGAATATTTGCGGACCACAGGCCGCGAAGCCTTAAGCCGGGAAAGTATTGAGCAAACGACACAACTTGTTATTCTGGCGGAGTGGGCAGCGTCACACTTCCTTGCTAATAGCCCATTGGCAGACAAGAACAATGCGCTGCTGCAGTGGATTATATCAAGGGATAAGTTTGAGCTGGCCAAGAATGTGACAATTCGAGTCTTGCCCGAAGATGTCGATGTACAAATGGGGAACATTACTAACTACCTAGCGGGGAGATCTGCGCATTGTTATGGTGGTACTGATCAACACATTGTAAAGACGTTTGCGAACCAATAAACCTGCCTGCTGCAGATGGTCCAAGGAAACCCGCGTCGTGCCGTGCAACAGCACTATTCTCTTGCGGTCGCGATAGGGACAGGCAGCGTTTTGCACGATAGTGAACCATGACGGCATTACTGCAAAGCCGACAATCAACGGGGTTGACCATGAAATCGAAAGCACTTTTGCCGGGAGTGATTCTCTGTGTAGCTTTGTATGTATACTCCCATCTCTTCGCACTCACTACACCGATTTTGAGAGATGGTGATCAATGGCTCTTCGCCCAGTCGGGTGCCCGCATTGTGGCTGGGCAACTTCCCTATCGAGACTTCTTGGAGATGCTAACCCCAGGCACCGACCTCGTCTACGCATGCTCGTTCATGCTGTTTGACCAGAGATTCGTTGTCGCAAACATATTGTTTTTACTTATCGCCTTAGTCTTCGTTTATCTAGTGACTAACATCGCGCGTGCGGTTCTGGACGACAAACTTACCCTGTTGTCGGTAGCGATCACGGTCTTCATTGGCTTTCGTTTGACGATGGATGCGAGCCACCATTGGTTTAGTGCGGTCGCAGCCTTTGCCGCCTTGGCCTCCGTCCTGCGCAGTCGCTCGCTGGCTCGGATAATGATGGCCGGTGCCTTCTGTGGGCTAAGTTCTCTTTTCACCCAAACACGGGGTCTGGCTGTGGTTGTTGCTTTGGCTGCCTTTTTCTGGTGGGAAACACATGATCGAGAAGCCCCTGACCACGTGTTTCGCAATCGGCTACTTGTGCTCCTAGCTGCCTATGCGAGTGTACTAGGAGCAGGTCTTTCGTATTTCCTCTTGATTGCCGGTCCATATACGTTATTTGACGCAACCGTTCTTTTTCCAGTCAAATACTACGGTTCATACAATGCCGCAAGCCGATTTTGGGAACCTTTAGCGGAGTGGTCAAAAAACGGAGGGCAGTTTACAGGCTTCATCGCTGCGCTGCTCCTACATGCCTTACCGCTCGCATATTTCGTGTTTCCATTCGATATCAAGGGCGACACAGCGTGCAGCACCGAAGCCAAAGCCAAGGTCGTTCTGATAGCCGCTGTGGGATCAGCCCTTTTCATTGAAGTGATCAACTCGGCAAGCCAGATTAGGCTAGTCGTCACCTCTGCTCTGGCCATAATTCTTGCTTTGTGGATGCTCAACAAGCATAGGTTACTTCCTAAGCGGGTCGCAGTAACAGGGCTCCTAGTACTCGTCGGACTCTCAGTAGTTGAAACAGTTAAGACGCAGAGGTCCGTGGTAGCGGTGCTCGATTTGCCCACCGGGCGAGCGGCGTTCTTGAAGCCGGGAGGGGGTTGGTATGAGGATTGCCTATACTTGGCAAGGCATACCAAGCCGGGAGATTGGTATTTCGGCGATGACGATTTCGGATTTCCTCTCAAGCTAAGGAATCCGGCGTTTGTTCCTTATATCACTGACACCAACTTGACCAGGCCGGAGCATGTGCAGGAACTAATTAGGTCTCTTGAGCGCTACCAAGTTCCGTATATTTCAATTGAAAGCGGAAACAGGAAGATGGGCGTAGTCGGCCAAGACCACCTTCAGCCATTGCGGGAGTACATAAAGACTCACTACGAGCCTGCATATCATGATTTTCTGAGACGGCGAGATAAATTCGGACCCTAAAGTAGGCTTTGCGACACCTTACTGAAACTGTTGAAGGCCGAACATCTTGAATACAAACAACTGATCGCAGCTCAGATAGTTCCACCCTCAACTTTCTTTTGCGGCACATTCGATACATGCGGCCATCGAACGCGCAGGCAGATTGTCGATATTGCCAGAAACTATTGCAGCTGTTTGACCGTCAGGGTACTGTTCTACGCCAGTGATAACGTGGTCAAACTTGAACTTCGGCGACCTCGCAACAGACAGGGGGTACACCCACGCCGCTTAAGCGTTCAAAACCAATTGAAAGCCTCTGGGAAGACGAGGTATTCTCGCGTCCCCTCCTCATTCACACGGTAGAATCCGGCCCGATTGACAACGCGTTGGCTTCCGGTGCCGTCAATGTCCTCGAAACGACTAGCCCCGTGCTGCTCGAAAAAGCCCCGTACCTGAACCAACAACTCCCGTTCTTCGCGGTTGCCTGAACCGCCGAACGATTCCAGCCACGACTCGAAACACCTGCGGGCCGCCTTAATTGCTTCGCCCTTTGCCCAGCCGGTCAAGCCGTATCGGATAGCTATCTCGCCTGCTACGCCGACTAAGCCGAAGCGCCGCGCGACTCGTTCTACCTGCCCAACGGCATCCTTCGGCATTAACTCTTCCACGAACTGCCGGATGTTGAGCGCGAGGACATGAGCTAGTTTTGGGCGGTCATCCACGATCCGGCCCAGCCATTGCACGCCCACCGCCCCGTGATGCCTTGCCGCAGCGTCTTTCAGCGCCAGGACCAACGCCGCGGGGCTGTCATATCCATGCAAGACCTTTATCGCGCCCATGCCCGTGCAGGCGTCCGCATCGATCTCGGCCATCCGTATCTCTTGTCCGGCTGTGGGCTTTCGTCCTGCGCGTGCCATCAACGCCGATAGCGATTCTTCCCCGGCTGACAGGAACAACAGTCGCCAGCTTGCCGCCGTGCGGGCCATCCCAGTCCGCGAAGCGCGATTCTTGCCCCTGCCATTGGCAAGCAGGTACGCTGATTCTCCAGCTTCTCTGGGATCGATTTGGCCCAATTCATCGAGGATCAGCAGCCCATCGTTGTGCAATGCAGCTAGTCCTTCGAGGCCGTTGGCTGTTGCACGCCACAAACGGCAGTAGGACGAGGGATCGCCCCAAACCGAAGCCGCCAGTTTGAGTGCTGTGGACTTGCCGGTCGAAGAAGGCCCACGCAAGTGGAATCCACCGGAGTCTTCGCCCGCTGGTTCTAGCAGCGCGCCCGCAAAGGCCACTGACAGGGCGAATACCAGCCGGGAGTTGCCCTGGGCGGGAGCCGCCACATTCTCGCGCCACTGATCGACCGAGCCGGCCACAGAAAATGCTGGTTCGACGGCATGGGCGTTTTGAAAAACAACTCTTTCGTTATCTCGCCGATAGCTTCTGCTGGCAGCACGTACACCGCCGTGTGCCAACCCAGCCGATCAACGCACCGTGCCCGAGCGTCGCTAGGCCACACCTGGAGGTAGGTCGGCAGCAATTCCCGAGGGGCACGACTGGGCGCGATGGCTAATCCCTGCCGCGCTAGTTCGCAGCGCGCTTCTACCCCACCGTAACGCTGTAGCAGTTCTATCGGCATAGCCCACTGATGCGCCACGCCGTCTGCGTCCCCCCATTCGAGTAGACTATTCGATGCGATGGAAACGGCGGTCAACAAGTGGCTAATGGGTGGTGCTTCTAGGGGACTGGCGGTCCACGCGCCCGGACAGAACAGGCAAACCGAACGCATCATGGCGGGGCTGAAAGCGAGGTACACCTACAAGCGGCTGCGGCCTGACGGGAATCGCAACCGCAAGGTGTACTTCTTTCTGAACGTGAGGCTGCGTGAAGAAGAGATGAAGAAGAGATGTAGTGGGACACGGGGACATGCGGGACATGCCACTTTCTACTATATCCCGCTACTAGCGCATACACTATGCTTCTTCCGTGCCATGCTCCAGCTCCTTTTGTATCAGTTTCTCTAACATTCCCCCTGGTACAAAATTCGCCGGTCACATCACTGCTCATCAAGTATGTGGATTCAGCCTCGGCTATCGATAGGGCATAGCCGCGTCTTCCACCTTCTATCTCGTCTCTATGGCAAACTAATTCGTAACCCGCCAGCGATATTCTGCTCCCTTTCGGCTCCCGGTGATTGCTATAGCGCAACTATAAAAAGATATCCTGGGACCACGACCGAAAAGTCCCATCCCTATAACAAATTCTAGGCGGATGTTTTGCTGTTATTACAGCCACTTACACGGATAGAGAGTTGCGTTCCAGCGAAGGAAACCCCAAGAACTCGCAAAATAGTTCTTGACACAGTGGCGAGCCGGGACCACTATCGCTTATCGATACAAGCTTTGCTGTACAGCATTCGTGAAACATGCCGGGCTGCGTTGTCACCTCACCGTGAGACGCGACGTGAAGGGCAGAGCTTGCCCGTTGCGCACAACGACATTAGGAGATGTCCGATGTCTTCACTTCGTCAATTAAGCAGTCGCAGCAACCAAATTGTGAAATCCCCGAGCACGGCCTCGGCCAGTCGTGCGATGTCCCTGGCCATGACCATCGCGGTCTTGACGGCCTTCTGTTTGTGCTCGTCGAATGTCTCATCGGCTGTGGACTGTTCCGGGCGGCTGTCTCCGGGAGGCAGCAAAACCACTGATCTTTTGGTCAATGGGCTCTGCACGGTGATCGGCCGTGACCGTGGCGTCGGAGTCTACGTATATCGTAACGTCAACATCATTGCCGGGGGGACGTTGTCGTTCGAGGATACCCGCATTGATTTTCACGCCGAGAACATCATTGTCGAAAACGGTGGGACGCTCAAGGCCGGCACTGTCGACCGTCCTATTGGCACGAATCCGCCGGAAGAGGTTGGAGCGAGAGTAAGAATCTATCTTTGGGGTCCGCAGAACGACCCCAACGGCGGAGCACTCTGCAACCAGGCTAATTGCGGGGTTCCCGACAACCTCTGGGGCTCGAACACCACTTTGGCGATGCACGAGGTGCCCAGTCCCAAGAATAGTGTAAATGGTGTCTGCGGTAATCGAGCCAGTCAATACGGTGTGACCCTGCCGGGCGATGACTGCTTCTACCAGTACGACTCGTTCGACAGCGGCGACGCAGGCAAAGCGGCCTACTTCGGCCACAAGGTCCTGGCCCTTTCGTACGGCGGAACGCTGCAGTTATTCGGAGTCAAAGGTGCGACCTACGACATGCAAGTTGACAACACTCCCTCCAACACAGGGCAAAGTTGGGTGCGTCTGGCAGCGGTTTCCAGCGATAGCAAAACGCTGACCCTGAGTGCCGCAGTGCCCACCTGGAAGAAGGGCGACCACATCGTCGTTACCACGACCGACTATCTGCCGAAGCACAATGAAGAGCTCTGCATTGACCATTTGGAGAACAACAACCTGAATGTTGTCTTGGGGGCATGCCCCGCCGGACAGCCGCCATTGCCCACGCAATTGCAGTATATGCACAATGCCACAGCTTACGCTCTACCGAGTAACATGGCCGAAAAAGGAATCGGGCCACGTGGGTCCACGACGGTTGAGACGCGCGCCGCCGTCGGCCTGCTGACGCGCAGTATTGAGATTCTTTCCGATCCCGATGAGCCCGACACTGTCACAGCGGAGCACGACCATTTTCCAGTGTCCGCGGGCTACTTTGGCGGACATACGGTGGTTCGCCAAGGCTTCAAAGACTACCAGGTCAAAGGAGTAGAGTTCTACCACCTCGGACAAGGGGGAGTCATCGGCCATTATCCCGTGCATTTCCACATGGACCGGAAGACTGCGGACTCAACCCATGCGCCCTATATCAGGGACTCTTCCATTCACGATTCCATGACGCGGTGGATCACCGTGCATGCCACGCAAGGCATGATTGTGCAGCGCAATGTCGGCTATCAGTCCATCGGCCATGGCTTCTATCTGGAAGACGCTACCGAAGTCAATAACAAGATTTACGGGAACCTCGGTGCGGGCGTCATCGCAGCGGTGCAGCAGTCAAATGGGGATCCGTCGCCGTTGAATCCGCGCAAGGTTCCCGGCATCCTCTTCCGGCCCAATGACGGGGTTGTAGCCGATCCTTTCCCTTATCGTTCCGATTGGGACCATCCCAGCGCCTTCTGGATCATGAACGGCTGGAACGATTTTCAGTACAACATGGCGGCGGGAGTAACCAGTTGTGGCTCCTGCTACTGGCTGGTGCCCGGCGCAGACGGTGGACCCTCGATGTTCGAAAGGTGGGACGGATACGCGTCCGAACAGTTGGTCGTTAACACGACAACGAACAACGTGAGTCGCGCGGGACTGGCTCCCCTGCAGAACTTTGTCGGCAACAGTTGTGTTGCTGCACAATTCTCCTTCGTAACCATCGGTAGCAGCTACCCGTGCCTTGGGTTCAGCGACGGCGTATGGTCTGGTGGGACGACCCTGGTGGGGGTTCCCAACACCCTCGCGCCTGGGGCTGGTGACTCCAGGGCCGCCGTCTATTACCCGCAAACAACGGGTCTCCGCAACCCAACCCAGTGTCCTGGCGGAGATGCCGGCGACTGCAGCAGTGCGGCCCTATGCGCCAACGACGGTCCGGATGCAGGTAAGAATTGCATGGTCACCGCCCTCAGCGGCTACGTCACCTCATTCAACTATGCTCAGACCAACTTTGCCGCAATCTGGATGCGTGCCAAGTGGTTCCTGTTTACCGATGGCGCGGTCACAGATTCGCAATACGGCGGCTTGAACTTCACCACCGGCGGGGGATACACGCGCAGCGATAACCCTTATGGCAACTGGATGCTGGCTTATCGAAGCGTCTTCATCGGTACCTCTCAACCGATTGTTTCCAATGGCATGCCCGCCAATGCTTATGCCTCCGAGGCCGGGCCGTTCAATCCAACCACGAGCCTGACGTGCGATAACACCTCAAACAACAGTTATTGCCTTTCGGCCGCCAATGGCATCAGCATGCAGATGGGACCTTTCCCCGGCCAGCGTTTGTTCAGCGTCTACGACGGACCGGCCTTTCAGCAGTCGAATGCATACCTCGATGTCTATCCCACTATCCTGACGGGAGACCCGGACAAGTGGATGTACTTGAACCGGTACGTGAACGGCGTCCCCAAAGATACTACCGGTGCCTGCTATCTACCCAACGCAGCCATTGCATGGAAACAGCCTAACGGCTTCTACTACCCTCCGGCCTTTCATTCCCAGAACCTGATGTTCGCGAACAAAATTGCCACTCCCGGACTTATCCGGCACTTCCTGATCGAGCCAACATTCCCACCCCTGACCGTACCGGGACTCCACCCGCCAAACCAGGCGATCGTAACGGGTTATTGTCCTCGCACCGATGTACCCTCGATGTTCAACAACTTCACCGACATTGACCGTCAGACGGTGCTGAACGATGGTGTGCCCGATGTGGGCAGTGTTGCCGGTGGCGACGGATCGCTGACCGGATTGACTGCAACCCAAAGCACCCCGCCTGCGACGACGGGCCGGGAATCCATTTCTGTCAACGAAGATCCGTTCTTCAACGCTCCGCTGGAGCATGTGGAATGCGCGTCGGACAAGCATCCCGACAGCAGCAACGGAAGGGGCAAACCAGGGACCGCCAAGACCAGCCCTTACGAATATGTAACCACAGCAATGATCGCCAAATGCGCTATCGGTTCTTACCCGGGAAAAACGCTACCATGCCCCCCACCGGACCAAAACCTGCAATGCCCGGTTCCCAAGGAATGTAATCAGAACGGGTACAACGGACCTTCGTATTGGACCCACCAGGGCGCGGGCCCGTATACCTTCGGCGTGCCACTGTATCGTGAATACCTGACTAGCACGGAGTTACCGAAGACTCCGGCACCAACACCATATTTTATTCAGATGCTGGGCCAGAATAGCGGCCAGCGAAGCACGCTTACGCTCAATCACGGTCGTTATTACGTTGACACCAGCAATAACTGTACGACGCAGCAACCGGGCGGCAACCCGCCCGGCAGCGGCAATCCGTCCGGCTGTCTCCTGTATAACCAGAACGGCAAGCCCCAGCTCGATGTCGGCGTCTCAGTGTTCCAGGCCGGCGAGACATACTATGTGTATTTCATTTATGGCAGGGCCTCGACCTATTTGACGTTCGACATTTACCTTGGCCCGAACGATGAGACCGGCAAATGGGCGGTCAAGCCGGTTCGGGGCGTCCTCAACAATGACGATTACATCTTCAACCCGGTCACCGGCTCAGCGCCATGGCTTCTAACACCCTCGTATAGTTCGTCAACGAACTTGTTAACCGTAACCGTCGACTTAAGCAAGAGTGATATTGTGCAGGAGTTTGCCAACGAGTTCGCAAAGTCCTGCCAGCCCGCAACCTACTGTGCAGTGAAGCAACAAGGCTCAGAGAAAATTTGTGGCTGCAAAAAGGGGACTGCCTGTAAGGAAGAGGTGGGTGCCGACGGGAAGGTAATTTCGGCATGCAGTTGGGGACCGAAAGATCCCGACTGTCCGGATGGGGGCTGCTACGGATTCTCCTTCACTATGCCAGGCGATTGGCCGGGTCCCCCCGCCCAACATGTCAATCCTCCGAATGGCGTCCTATTCGACGACCCGGAAAAGGGGGATCCATATTTCGCTAATACGAACGTGAAATGGAAAGCGATTAACCCCAGCCAGTTCGGTCAGAACAAGCAGTGCGATTACCGAGGGAAGTAGCGCGAGAGCGAGCGCGGCAAGGTACTTCTGGGCTTGTCGCGCTCTTCCGGCGATCCCCGAAGGGCCTACAGGGCAGTCGTTTTCACGGCACCAGTTTCTCGGGAGGAAAGCTATGCAGCGCGCATGCCGCCGGTTGTTGGTACTCATTGCAGTCACTTTGGCAGTGACATCGTTCCCCGCTGTTGCGCAAGTGGTCGTCGCAACCGCACCGACCGGGATCGGCCCGGACGCTGTAGCAGTCAACCCGGTCACCAACAAGACCTATGTGGCCAATTACTGCGGCAACGATCCCAATTGCCAAAGCAAGGGAACGGTAACTGTGGTCGACGGAGCTACCAATAACACGACCACGGTTGCGGTGGGATACTATCCGGATGCGCTGGCCGTGAACTCGGCCACCAACAAGATCTATGTGGCCAATTACTGCGGTAGCGACCCCAATTGCCAAAGTAGCGGAACTGTGACTGTGATTGACGGGGCTAGCAACAACACCAGCAGCGTTACGGTGGGATATTTTCCGGATGCGCTGGCCGTGAACTCGGCCACCAACAAGATTTATGTGGCCAATAACTGCGGCAACGATCTGACCTGCAGCAGCCCCGGCACGGCGACGGTAATTGACGCGAACAACAATAACAATACGGCCACGGTCACGGTGGGAGATTTTCCCGAGGGCGTTGCGGTTGACTCGGTGACCAACCAAATCCACGTGGCCAATCAATGTGGTAACGACATATCGTGCAGCAGCGCTGGAACGGCGACGGTAATTAATGGCGCCTCCAACAACACTATGACCGTCAATGTTGGTTTCTCGCCCGACTACGTAGTCCTGAATTCGGCCACCAACCAGATCTATGTGGCCAATTACTGCGGCAACGATCCTAATTGTGCCAGCCCTGGGACGGTAACGGTAATTGATGCGAACAACAATAACAGTACGGCGACGGTCAACGTCGGGTACTCTCCCAACGCTCTGGCAGTTAATTCCGCAACCAACCAGATCTACCTGGCGAATACGTGCGGCAACGATCCCAGTTGCAGCAGTCCCGGGACCGTGACGGTAATTAACGGTGCCAACAATGACACCGCGACCGTCAATGTCGCCTATGATCCCAATTTCGTCGATATCGACTCCGCGGCCAATAAGATCTATGTCGACAACAACTGCGGCAACGATCCCACTTGCGCCAGCCCTGGGACGGTAACCGTCATCGATGGGACAAGCCAAGCAACCTTCCCAATCGCAGCCGGCGATGCCCCCAACGGAGTCGCGGCCAACTCGTCCACCCATAGCATTTATGTTCCCAATTACACTGATAGCACCGTCTCAGTCATTGGCGGAAACACCAAGCTGCAGCTTGTCAATGTGACTCCCTGTCGCGTCGTAGATACACGCAATGCAAATGGACCGTTTGGTGGCCCGGCGATTCAGAGTGACAGCTACCGTAGTTTCCCCATCCCGCAAAATCAGGTCTGCAATATTCCCGACACCGCCGTTGCCTATTCGTTGAATGTCACGGTGGTACCGCAGGGTCCGTTGCAGTATTTGACCGTCTGGCCCACGCCAGAGGCGCAGCCTACGATTTCGATGCTGAATTCTGATGGCCGAGTCAAGGCCAACGCGGCTATCGTGCCGGCGGGGGTGAGCGGCAGTATCAGCGTGTATGCCACCGATACCACCGACGTCATTCTCGACATCGATGGCTATTTTGCGCCACCTGCTTCCGGGAGCTCTCAGTTTTATTCCGTGACTCCGTGTCGAGTAGTGGACACCCGCGGCAACAATGGCGAACTGGGTGGGCCCTACTTGCAAGGCAACCAGTCGCGCGATTTCCCGGTGCTGGAGAGCAACTGCATTCCGAGCGGGGTGAACCCGACAGCCTACTCGTTTAACTTCACCGTCGTACCCCATCCTGCGAATCAACCGCTGAGCTATCTGACCGTCTGGCCCAAGGGGCAGTTGCAACCGGCAACGTCAACGCTGAACAATCCGACGGCGACGGCGGTTGCCAATGCGGCTATCGTGCCGGCGGGTACGGGTGGCGATATCGAGGTCTATGCCTACAACAGCACTGACCTGGTTATTGATATAAACGGCTACTTCGCGGCGCCCGGCCAAGGCGGTTTGTCACTGTATCCAACCGTGCCGTGCCGCGCGCTGGATACTCGTTTTCCTAGTGGCAATGGACCGTTCAGCGGAACCATGAGTCCTCCCATCGACGTGTTGGGGAGCCCTTGCGGTGTGCCCTCGCCGTCGCTGGCCTACGTATTTAACGCAACGGTGGTGCCCCAAGGCCCACTGGGGTATCTGAGCTTTTGGCCGGTCGGCGGACAGCAGCCTTACGTTTCAACGCTGAATGCGAACGACGGAGCGATCACTTCGAACATGGCCATCGTGGGAGCAGGCACCCAAGGCATGATCAACGCTTACGCCAACGGAACGACGGACCTGATCATGGATATTTCCAGCTTCTTCGCACCGTAGTCGTCAGCGCCCACTCAAATCTTTCGGATCTACAGGCCAACTATCGTCTCGGTGTTGTAAACCCTGGCCCGTGCCTATGAATCCGCCGACTACGACGACGAGCGCATCTGCAACGACGGAAGCAGAGTGGTCTTTTATTCCCTCGCCAACGCCTTGGTCGGGATACCCCGAAACCCAAGCCTTCAGAAAGGACTCTTATGCGCAACTACATCGCGGGTTTCCTAATTTGCTGGATGGGTCTTTTCTGCGTGGCGCAGGCTTCTCGAGCCCCCACGCCTGCACCATCGACAGAAGACCAGATCCAAGCTCTGCTTCCTGAACTGGAAGCCTACATCGCTAAGGGCATGAAGGGGTTTGACGTGCCCGGCCTCGCCATTGGCATCGTTGCGGACGACAAGCTCGTATACGCCAAGGGCTTCGGCGTGCGCAGCAAGAGCAGCGGACTGCCTGTCGATACGCGAACCATCTTCCAGATCGGTTCAACCACCAAAGCATTTCTCACGACGACCATGGCCATCATGGTCGATCGCAACAAGCTGCGATGGGACGACCGAGTCATCGATCTCGACCCGGAGTTTCAGATGAAGGATCCCTGGGTCACGCGCGAGTTTCGCGTCTTTGACCTGCCTGCGCAACGCTCCGGGCTTCCACCCCTGGTCAATGATACGCTCGGGATGTTCGACTTCAGTGAGGCGGCACTGATCCACTCCTTGCGCGATGTCGAGCCGGTGTCGAGTTTCCGCACGACCTTCGCCTATACCAACATCACGCATCTTGAGGCTGGCCGCATCGTGGCCAAAGCCGCGGGCGCTCCGGATTGGAATGCGGTCCTTCAGAAGGAACTGCTCGACCCCCTGGGCATGAAGGAATCGTCCTACACGGTCGAAGGCATCGCAGGGGCGGCCAATCATGCCAACGGCCACCGTTGGACACCGCAGGGCACGATCGAGGTGCCTTTCACAGCAATTTTCCCTTACCACTTGGGCGCATCCGGCGACATCAACTCCAACATTGAAGACATGGCGCGCTGGGTCCGCTTGCAGCTCGGCAACGGCACTTTCGAAGGACGCCGCATCGTCTCGGCCGAAGGTCTCGCCTTTACCCGCAGGCCAAAGGTGGCACTCAACGACAAGATGTCCTACGCCATGGGTTGGTATAACTACCAGACGCCGAATGGCGCCATCATTTGGCACGACGGAGACGCGATTAGCTTCGGCTCCTTCGTCGGCACGGTGCCTGACAGGAAAATCGGCATTCTCATCCTCACCAACGAAACCAATGCGGGTTTGCCGGATTCGTTGGGGCACTGGTTGTTGGAACGGCTCCTCGGGCAAATCCCCAAGGACGATTACGTAGCGAACAAGCTCAAGGAAGCCAAAGCCGACTTCGAGCAGAAGGCCAAGATGTTTGCCAAACCTGCCAATCCGCGTCCGTTCCCGCCGGTGGAGCCGCTCGCCGGCAATTTCAGCAATCCGAGCTTCGGCGAGGTTGCGGTGACGCTGCAAGGCGATGCGCTAGTCATGGCGTTTCAGGCGACCGGCGCCCGGCTCAAGCTCGAGCCTTGGGACGGCGACGTCTTCCTCGCCAAGCTCATGCCGACTGGCCAGTTTGGGCCCATCGTTGATTTGGGCTACATGACGGAGGGATTCGTCCAGTTCCAAATGGATGCGGACGGCAAGCTCGGTTTGCTGCGCCTCTCCACCGAGTACAGTCAGGCTTATGAGTTTCAGCGCAAGGCGGCTGGACAAGCCGCGGTCAGCGGAGACTTTACTGGGCTGATCGACATTGACGGCGACCGCAAGATGTACCTGGAGTGCCGGGGCACGGGCTTCCCCTCCGTCGTGTTAGTGGCCGGCCTCAAGGCTTCAGCCGAGGATTGGAAAATCGCCAAGTCGGAGCCGACGGTCTTTGCCGAGGTCGCCAAGTTTACCCAGGTCTGTACTTACGACCGTCCCGGAACGCCCGTTGGTGAAAAGCCGAGTCGCAGTGACCCTGTACGGCAGCCAACCACGGCAGAAGACGCGGCGGCCGACCTGCATGCACTCTTAGGCGCTGCCGGCGTGGCGAGGCCCATCGTGCTTGTCGGACACTCCTATGGCGGCTTGGTCGCCAGGCTTTATGCGAGCATCTATCCCGAAGACGTATCCGGTCTCGTCCTCGTCGACGCCCTCACTGAAGGGCTTCGCGATGCGGAGACGGCTGAGCAGTGGGCGATACAGCGAAGACTGATGGAGGGCGAAATACGGGACAGCCTGGTCCTGTACCCCGCCCTTGAAAGGGTCGACCCGGACCGCAGCTTCGACGAGATGCGCACCGCCCCGCCGCTGCGTCCAATCCCCCTGGTCGTTTTGTCCGCGGACCGGGGCTGGGGGCCGCAAGTTCCGTCAATGATTGCGGCGGGCATACTGCCAGCGGAGACTTCGCCGGACTTCGGCTATGTCACCGATGCCGCGCAGAGACAGGCGCAGGATCGGCTCGCCAAGCTCGTGCCGAACGCGAAACACATCGTCAACACGAACAGCGGCCATGAGATACACAAGGAGCAGCCTCAACTCGTGATCGACTCGATCCGCGAGGTGGTCAGGGCGATCCGTAGCGGGAGCCGGCAGTTGGCGCGTTGAGGTGTCAGTTTCATCTGGGCAAGTTCATGTTCAGCGATGCGGCGCGGTCGCGGCAGTAAGCGGCGACAGCTCGAACACCATCAAACTCGGCGCTCATCGACATTCCAGGCGCGGGGCACTATGTCGCGCCTGGATCACAGCACGCACAGGCGGTGATCGCGGGGGTCTGCGCACTCGCTCAACATGTCTGTGAAGGGTTCGGAAAGGATTGTCGTCAATTGGGAAGCTATCCAGAAATGGCGTTCTCCCACTTGATTTCATAACAATGTCGGCTCCCTCGACGTGAGTAGACTTGATAGCTGCCAAAGAACCAAGGCTCGGGAGGAAGGAGCCGAACATGCTGATCATAGGTTGTGATTATCACCCGAGCGTTCAGCAAATCGCGTTTGTAGATTTAGAAACGGGAGAAACCGGTGAACGGCAACTGCTGCACAAGGACGGTGAGGCCGAAAGGTTTTACCGCGAGTTGAAACTACGAGGTATCAGCGTGCGCGTAGGGATAGAGGCCACCGGACATGCTCGTTGGTTCGAGCGGTTACTGGCGGAACTGGGTTTCGAGCTATGATTGGAGATCCGGCCCAGATTAAAGCCGCACGAGTGCGGAAGCAGAAGACCGATCGTCAGGATGCGCAGCTGTTGCTGAAGCTTTTGGTGGAAGAGTGCTTCCCACGCATCTGGATACCAAGTCCGGAGAATCGGGATGTGCGCCAACTGCTTTGGCATCGGCATCGGCTGGTGCAGATGCGGACACGAGTCATGAATCAGTTGCAGGCGGTGGCGATGAATGAAGGAGTGCGACGCAAGAAGGCGCTGTGGAGCAAGTCGGGGCGCGCCCAGTTGGAGTCCTTCGTGCTGTCGCCTTGGGCCAGCCGACGCCGGCAAGACTTGCTGGAGGTGCTGGACCGCTTGAACCCCACCATCGATGAGTTAAGCACGGCGGTGGAGGAGGAAGCCAAGAAACGACCCGAGGTGCTACGGCTGATGACGCATCCTGGGGTTGGTGCGCTGACTGGCCTTGCCTTTGTGCTGATCATCGGATCGGCGGAGCGTTTTGCTTGCGGCAAGCAAATTGGCAGTTACTTGGGGCTGATTCCTTGTGAAGACTCCAGTGCCATCGTCAGCGGCTGGGACATATCAGCAAGCAAGGTAACACTCTGTTGCGTTTCTTGCTGGTGGAAGCGGCACAAGCTGCCGTCCGTGGCGATGC
>Ga0181505_10776810_pt1 | contig 19851 bp, 17 predicted proteins | sample PEATcosm2014_Bin_5_FD_127743 | JGI IMG/M metagenome (GOLD analysis project Ga0181505, IMG submission 127743) | Metatranscriptome of peatland microbial communities from MTU Mesocosm Facility, Houghton, MI, USA - PEATcosm2014_Bin05_30_metaT... | ecosystem: Environmental > Terrestrial > Soil >...
GCTGTAGTTCTCGTCGATTTCGCGCTTGAATTCCGCGGGCATCTTGAGACGCCCTTTGTCGTCCAACCGGGTTAAATGAGTGCCGCGAAACATAGCGCTCGGCCTTAACGTCAAGTCTTTTTTGGGAGGTGAACATCACCGAACTCACGGGGCGACTTCGAACTGGTTGCATGACAGCTTGGGCGCTGAAACCATTTCGTATCAATCGCATCCCCAGACTCGGAGTATTGTTCCACTCCATCCCACTTTATACCACTTAGGACGTATCCTACTCCTAAACCATTGCCTGTCAAGAGGAATTTGAAGAATTTTGTGGCAAATCTGCGACGGTCGGAGCGGCCACAAGGAGTGGTAGATTTTCAACCCAATCGACCCAACAAGAAGCGTTTACTAAGAAGGTTCACGGCACCGGGATTAGTGGGCAGAAAACCCGCGCGTTGGAATGGACCGCGGAACGAACGGTTGCCGCCAGGCCTGGTCGGTGGAACATGAAGTTATCGTGTAGTTACGACGCCGTTTTCTGAGGGTGCGGCGGAATCCGAAGTGCCTTCTACTGCTGTATCGCCTGAGTCGCGTGCGGATGTACCTGCTGATTCTGGATCTGCGAAGCGTCCCAGCCTCCGCCCAACGCCTTGACCAGATAAACTTCAGTGACCATTTGCTGGCCAGCAAGTTGAGTCGCCAATCGCTGATTGGTGAGCAGGGCCGATTGCGCGGTGATCACGTCCAGGTACGACGTCACGCCGCCCACGTAACGATTGTTGGCAATTTCCAGCGCGTGACGGGCGTCGGCGACGGCGGCATTCTGACTTAAGTTTGCTTGCGACAGCTCCGTAAGGCCAGTAAGTCCATCTTCCACTTGCTGGAAGGCCACCAGCACCGCCTCGCGATAGTTGGCTACCGACTCATCATAGTTGTGCCTGGCATAAGCCAGGTTGGCACGATTGCGACCGCCGTTGAACACGGGCTCCAGCAGATCGCCGCCCAGCGACCAGATTGCGTTGGGCGCGGCGATCAGGCTGGTGATGCTCGTGCTCTCGAATCCGGCGGCGCCGGAAAGAGTGAGCTGCGGATAAAACGCCGCCTTGGCAACCCCCACCTCCGCATTCTCGTAGGCCATGTGCCGTTCCGCGGTGGCGACATCGGGCCGCCGCTCCAGCAGGTCAGAAGGCACTCCCAAGGGAACCGGAACTGGGGTTGCATTGAGGGGCCGCACCGGCACGGTGAAAGTGGATGCGGGATGTCCCGTCAGGACGGCAATAGCATGTTCGTACTGCTCACGCTGCTGCTTCACCAGATAGAGCTGCGAGACCGTGGAATCGAGCAGGGTCTGCTGCTGCGCCAAGTCGAGGCCGGAGGCGACGCCGCCGGCGTGACGGTTTTCCACCAATTGCAGACCTTTTTGCTGAATGTCGACTGACCCCTGTACGACCTGTGTTTCGGCGTCCAGCTCTCGCAAGCTGAAATAGTCAGCGGCTAGCTCGGCGGTGAGGACTAGCTGCACGTTGTACATATCAGCGGCAGTGCCTTGCAGGTTCGCATTCGATGCTTCCATGCTCCGCCGCACCTTGCCGAACAAGTCGGGCTCATAGTTCACGAAGAACGGAATCGTGTAGGTGTTTTGGGTGAGCGCATTGCCCAGAGTCACGACTTCCGGCCGATCACCCGCATAGCGCTGGCGCGACGCGCTGGGGTCCACGTTGGCTTGCGGGAAAAATCCCGCCGAGGTCACGCGGGCCAGCGAGCGGGCTTCTTCCAGGCGGTCTTTCGCTGCCAGCAGAGATTGATTTGTCGCGAGCAACTGCTGTTCGTAATTATTGAGCTCAACATCGTCGAAAACTCCCCACCATGCTCCCTTGGGAAGCGCATCTTTGGGCGCAGCCACACGCCACGGCGCCTGCGTTTTGTAAGCCTCTGGAGCCGGCGCCGGAGGACGCTGGTAGTTTGGCCCTACCAGACAGCCCGCGAGAGACCCCACTGCCGCAACGCCCGCTAATAGCTTTATGTACGCTTGCGAGAGAAATCTTGGCGAGGAACGGTGGAAGGGCACGGCTTTAGCCGTGCCGAAAGCGGGCGCATGAAATGTGGGCTTTAGCCCCGGACCATCAAGGCTAAAGCCATCTCCACTTCCGTCACATTTCGCCGGGCTGAAAGCCCGCCTCTTCCACCATAGCGGCGGCCTCACGACTGCTGACCCCCCTGGGTTTGCGGAGCGACATTCACCTGTTGGCCATCCTCGATTGAATCCGAAGGGTTCACGATCACGCGATCGTTCACATCCACGCCGCCGACGACCTCAAGCGTGGTGCCGTAATCGCGGCCGATGGTGATTCGCCGTAGCTGCACCTTGCCTTCGCTTCCCACCACTGCGACCTGAGCGCCTTCCCGGCGAAACAACATGGCATTGACCGGGACGGTGACCTTGTTCACGTCAATGTTGGGCTTGAAATGCACTTCGCCAAACGAACCAGGAAGCAGCTTTCCGTCCTTGTTGGGAACATCCACCTCGGTGAGCAAAGTGCGAGTGACCGTATCGATGGAGTCCGCCGTACGAACGACCGTGCCGATGAATTTCTGCCCGGGAAACTCCTGCAAGGTGACCACGGCGTCCATCCCTGTCTTGATGGCCGGAGCATAGGCCTGCGGCACGGAAATATAGACGCGTAATGGGTCCGTGCGCGCGACGTCAAACAACTCCCGGGGACCGGATGCTCCGGCATTGCCGGAGTTGATTAACGCACCGGGATCGACATTCCGCCGCGTCAGCACTCCGTCGAAGGGGGCGTAGACGTGCTTGAACCCCTCCAGCTCTTCCAGTCGCCGCACATTCGCATCGGCGGCGGCCAGGTTGGCCGTCGCTTGCTGATAGCCGCTGCTCTGCGTGTCGGCCTCCTCCTGAGAAACCGAATCTGTCTTGCGCAGCGACTGATAACGATCGGCATTGATCTTGGCCAGGTCCATCGCCGCCACAACCTGCTGCCGCGCCGCCCGTGCCTGCATCAACTCCTGATCGACCTCGGGAGTATCGATGTCGGCCAGTAATTCCCCTTGTTTTATGTGGCTGCCGATGTCCTTATACCAGCGCAGAAGATAGCCATTGGTGCGCGCATAGATCGGCGATTCGATGTAAGCCTGCAACGTGCCCGGCAGCACCAGTTGTTCGTCCGGCTTCTCCGCCGTGGGATGTACCACCGCGACCGTGAGAACTGCGTTCTGCTCGGTCTCATCCGCCAGCACATGGCTGTCATGGATTCGCATGAGCATGGCGGCAACGCCGGCTACGACGAGAACCAATACCACGACACCGATAAAAAGCAGGGCTCGCCGCGGAGGCGCCGGCGCTAGCTTGGGCGGAGGCGTGATCTCTGCCGCAGCATGACCGTCGTCACCCCCGGAGTCACGTTTATCAGCGTGCGGTTGCGGATCTTTTCCGTCAGACTGGCCAGAGGAATTCTCTCCCTCACGAGCCGAATTGGGTTGTGATTCCATCTTCTTCGTATCGATCTCCACTTATTCTACGATTGCCTCTCCGCCTGCCTGGCTTCCCTGTGGCCGTGAATCATCGCGAACACCGTCGGCACAAAGAACAGCGTCGCCACCGTGGCAAACAACAGGCCGCCGATGACCGCGCGCCCCAAAGGCGCGTTCTGCTCGCCGCCCTCACCCAAACCCAGAGACATGGGGAGCATACCGATAATCATGGCCAATGCGGTCATCAGCACCGGGCGAATACGTGTATAGCCGGCTTCCAAGGCGGCTTGGGCCGAGGGAATTCCGGCCCGCATCCGGTCGCGCGCGAATGAGATCATCAAGATCGAATTCGCTGTCGCCACTCCCATGCACATCACCGCGCCGGTCAGCGATGGCACGTTGAGCGTCGTGCGGGTGAGCAGTAGAATCCAGCAAATACCCGCCAGCGCGCCCGGCAGCGCCGTGATGATGATGAACGGGTCGAGCCAGGACTGGAAGTTCACCACGATCAGGAAGTACACCAGGACGATCGCCGCCAGCAGGCCGACGCCCAAGCCGATGAACGAACTCTCCATGGTCACCACCTGGCCGCGGAGGGTGAGCTGCGTACCGCGCGGCAGTTGCTTGCGGAATGGCTGCAGCACTTTGTTCACATCGCGAATGACGCCGCCGAGATCGCGGTCCTGGGTGCTGGCATAGACGTCAATTACCGGCAGCACATTGTAGTGCGAGACTACCGCCGGCCTGACCACCGGCGTCAACTGCACCAGATTGCTCAATACCTGCGAATTCGCCACGTTGGGATCGTTAACCGGCGTGTTCATCAGGTCCTGCAGTGATGTCACACGATACTGCGGCGACTGTACCGCGACCTGGTAGCTGACACCGTTGTTGGTGTTCAGCCAGAAATTTGGCGCGGTCTGAAAGCTGCCGCTCAGCGAAACTAGCACGCTCTGCGCCACATCGCGAGCGTTCATGCCCACCTGGGTAACCCGGTCGCGCTCAATGTTCAGATGCAGCGTGGGCAGGTCGAGCATCTGCTGCACGTGCACGTCGGCAGTGCCTGGAATACGCCGCAGCCGATTGGAAATCTGCTGGGCGATCGTGTAGTCGGTTGCCATGTCGGCGCCGACCAGTTGAATGTCAATGGGCGCGGGTAAGCCGAAGTTCAGGATCTGGGTGACAATGTCGGCCGGTTGAAAGAAAAACTCCACACCGGGAAATTGGCGCGGCAAACCCGCGCGCAGCTTGCGGACGTAGTCCGCAGTGGGATGATGGTGCTCCTGATTTAAGCCTACCAAAATTTCTGCGTCGCTGGTGCCGATCACTCCTGAGTTGCTGTAGGAAAGATTGATACCGGAATTCGGCAGCCCGATATTATCGAGGATCGTTACCAATTCGTCTTTCGGAATCTGCTGTCGCAGATAGGCTTCGACCTCGTCGCAAAGCCTTGCCGTTTCCTCCACCCGCATGCCGGCGCGGCCGCGGACGTGAAGCCGCATCTGCCCGGCATCGACACTGGGAAAGAAATCCTCGCCGAGGAAAAACACCAGAAACAGAGAAAGCGCACAGAACGCAACGAAGCAAGCCGCGAACACCTTGCGATGTTCCAGCGTGGTCTCCAGCAGTTGATAGTAGCCGTTGCGGAATTTGTCGAAGCCGCGCTCGAAGGCGCGTTGATAGCGTCCGAAAATCGTCTTGGGTCCTGCGGCTCGGTGCTCGTGGCCGCGCATGATGTACATCACCAACGTTGGAATCAGAGTTCGCGACAGGAAGTACGAAGCCAGCATGGCGAAACACACCGCTTCCGCCAGCGGTACGAACAAGAATCTGGCTACGCCAGTCAGGAAGAACATAGGCACGAACACGATGCAGATCGATAGCGTGGAGACGAAGGCGGGCACGGCGATCTGCGATGCACCGTCCAGAATGGCCTGCTTCATCTCCTTGCCCTGGGCAAGATTGCGCTCGATGTTCTCGATCTCCACCGTGGCGTCGTCCACCAGAATGCCGACCGCCAGCGCCAGACCTCCCAACGTCATGATGTTGATGGTCTCGCCCAGCGCGCTGAGCAGCAGCACGGAAACAAAGATCGACAGTGGAATGGAAATCGAGATGACGATGGTAGGACGCCAGTCACCCAGGAAGATCAGGATCATGACCGCGGTCAACGCCGCCGCAATCAGCGCCTCGCGCAACACGCCGTTGATGGAGGCGCGCACAAACAGCGACTGGTCGAACAGCGGCTTGACGGTAACTCCCTGCGGCAGCGACTGTAGCGCGATGGGGACAATCCCTTTGATGGCCGCGACAATGGTAAGCGTAGAGCCCTTGCCCACCTTGTAAATGGCCATCAGAACGCCGTGTACGCCGTCCTGGCGGACAACATTGGTCTGGGGGGAGAAACCGTCGCGCACATGGGCCACGTCGCGCATGTAGATGGTGGCGCCATTCACGGTCTTCACCGGCAGATCGTTCAAATCGGCGATGCTGCGCGGGGCGCTGTTCATCTCCACCTGGTATTCCAGCAAACCGATCTTGGCGGTGCCCGACGGGGTGATGACATTCTGCGTATTGATGGCGTTGACGATGTCGTTCGGCGACAGGCCATGCTCCTGCAGCCGCGGCATGTCGAGGTCGACCTGCACCTGGCGTATCTTGCCGCCATAGGGATAGGGCGTGGCGGCGCCGGCAACGGTCGCCAGCTGGTTGCGCAGGAAGTTTTGGCCAAGGTCGAACAACACCTGGTCGGGCAAAGTTTTGCTGCTGAGTCCGAGCTGGACGATAGGCGTGGTGGACGCGGTGTACTGGATGACCAAGGGCGGCGTTGTGCCCACCGGCAGGCTACGCACCGTGGTCTGCACGATAGCTGTCACTTGCGCCAAGGCAGTCTGAATGTTGGCGTCCGGCTGGAAGAAGATCTTGATGACACCGACACCGTTTACAGACTGCGATTCGATGTGCTCGATGTTGTTGACCGTCACCGTCATGCCGCGCTCGGAGTTGGTGATGATGCGGTCGGCCATGTCGCTGGGCGCAAAGCCGGTGAAGTTCCACACCACGCTGATGACGGGAATATTGATGTCGGGAAAGATGTCGACCGGGGTGCGAAAGACGACCAGGGGCATCAGCAGAATGATCACGAGGGCCATGACCACGAACGTATAAGGACGCCGCAGCGCTAAAGCAACAATCCACATCGGCCGGACACAACTCCAATCGGCGGCTTATTCGGGCGTTCACATGGCTCGCCGGATCGCGAGTTGGTGACTGTCCTCTCAAAACCGCATTTGCTTATGATACGATACGATACGTATTGGATTCAATAGCACTGCCTGGGCCAAACGAGAATGGCTGTTTCCCGACAAAAGCAAACGCGCGAAAACGATGGCCAACGCCCTCCCGGCCGCCCGCGCAGCGAGCAATCACGCCAGGCCATTCTTCGCAGCACCCTCAAGCTGCTTCGCAGAGCGAGCTTTGCCCAGCTTTCCATTGAAGCGATTGCCGCGGATGCGGGCGTGGGCAAAGCCACGGTCTATCGCTGGTGGCCAAACAAGGGCGCTTTGGTAGTAGATGCATTTGCGTCCAGCACGGAAGAGGAATTGCGTTTCCCCGACAGTGGGTCGGTGTACCGCGACATGGCCCTCCAGATGAATCAATTTCTCGCTGTGCTGAATTCCTCGCGCGGTCGCATTGTGAAGGCGGTGATAGCCGCCGGGCAATCGGATGCGAAGCTGCTCGAGGAATTTCGCAACCGTCTTCTGCGTCCCCGGCGGCAGGGAGCGTATCGCACGCTGCGGCGCGGAATCGAGCGCGGCGAACTGCCTGAAAATTTGGACCTCGATCTGGTGCTCGACATTCTTTATGGCGCGATGTATATGCGCTTTCTCATCCGGCACGACGAACTGAGCGAGGATTACGTCAATGACGTGTGCAGCGTGGTGCTGGACGGGGCCGCGCGCGACCCCTCCTTCAGTCGTCACAATGGCGCGAGGAACAACCGCGGCGTGGTTGCACGCGCTCATAGCTGATATCTTTCCTTTCTCAGACGCTCGCAACCGAACCGCCGTCGACCCGTAAATTCGTCCCTGTAATGAACGATGCCTTCTCCGAGGCGAGAAATACCACCGCGGAGGCAACTTCTTTGGGCTCGCCCGGGCGTTTCACCTCGATATGCGGCCGATTGTTCGCCAGAAAACGGGCGATGGCCTCTTCCAAGCTGGTACGCTGCTCGTTCGCCATCTTCTGCAACATGTTCGAAAGTAGCGGCGTCATAATGAACGCCGGTGAAATGGTGTTTATCAGAATCCCATCCGTCGCATACGCCTTAGAGATGCTCTTGGTCAGGTTATTCATGGCCGCCTTGGAGGCGTTGTAGTGCGGCATAAAACCATCGGGTTGGGTCGCCGATTCGCTCGAAATATTGATGATTCGTCCCCACTTCTGACGTTGCATGTAAGGCAAAACGGCGCGCGAGGCGCGTACTGCTGACATCACGTTCAAGTTGAAAATGTCGAGCCAGTCCTCGTCAGTGAGATCGTGGAACGCGGCGAAGGCGCCAACGCCCCCGGCATTGTTGACCAGCACGTGGACCGTTCCAAAGCGCTTCACAACTTCGTCGACCATGCGGATGTTGTCGGCAGCCTTTGAGGCGTCGGCTGCTACGCCGATGACCTCCGCACCGCTGCGCTCGCGGATTTCGCGCGCCGTCTTCTGCAACTCATCCATGCCACGCGCAGTTATAGCCACCTTCGATCCTTCTGCGGCGAACGCTTCCGCGACGGCTTTGCCGATTCCCTGGCTTGCGGCTGTTACCAGCACAACCTTGCCGTTGAGTCCTAGCTCCATCGAGTTGATCCCTCCTGCACATACAGATTCAGCACACGGGAGAACGGTGCTGCAGGTGGGTTTGCAAGGCGAAATTGTGAAATCGATTCGTCCCGTCGTTCCGAGACGTGGGCCCGCACTAGCCGCCGCCTCCCCCGGTCTTATACAATCACTAGTTTCCTACTGTTACGCCATCCTTGTAAGGAGCAGACAATTCCGGCCCAACTGCCGGAACCGCGGGGCGACGGTTACTCCGCTGTCGTAATACCAAAATGAAAATACACGAGTATCAGGGAAAGGCCATTCTGCGGAAGTATGGAGTGGCGGTGCCGCGTGGCCGAATGGTCGAAAGCCGCGAAGAAGCGCTCGATGCGGCACGGGCGCTATTTCAGGACGGTGCAACCGGCGTCGTGGTGAAAGCGCAAATTCACGCCGGTGGTCGCGGCAAAGGCGGCGGCGTCAAGCTGGCCAAGTCGCCCGAAGAAGCCGGCGAGCTTGCAACCAAGATGCTGGGCATGCAGCTGATCACCCACCAGACCGGCCCCGAAGGCAAAAAGGTGCAGCGGTTGCTGATCGAAGAGACGCTGCCCATCGCGCGCGAGCTTTATCTTGGCATTGTGCTGGACCGCGTCGTGGGCCGCAACGCGTTCATGGCATCGGCGGCTGGTGGGGTGGAGATCGAGGAAGTCGCCGCCAAGGATCCCAACGCCATAATCAAAGAGCACATCGTTCCCGGCTTCGGGCTGCGAAGTTTCCAGGCGCGCGAGATCGCCTTCCGGCTTGGGCTTGAGCCCCGCTACATCAGCGGCGCCGTCAAGTTCATGATGGCGCTGGCGCGGGCCGCCGAAGATACCGACGCATCGCTGGTCGAGATCAATCCGTTCATCACGACCACCGATGGCCGACTGTTCGCGCTTGACGCCAAGATGAACTTCGACGACAACGCGCTCTCGCGCCATCCCGATATTCTGGAGCTGCGCGACATAAGCGAAGAAGATCCGCTGGAAGTCGAGGCCAGCAAGTACAACCTGAACTACATCAAGCTCGACGGCAACGTGGGCTGCATGGTGAACGGCGCCGGCCTGGCGATGGCGACGATGGACATCATTCAGTACGCGGGCGGGATGCCGGCCAACTTCCTCGACGTGGGCGGCGGCGCCAATGAAGAGCAGGTGACGCACGCGTTCGAAATCCTGCTGAGCGACAAGAACGTGAAGGCGGTGCTCATCAACATCTTCGGCGGCATTCTGCGCGTTGACACGCTGGCCAACGGCATTGTCAGCGCGGCCCGCAAGACCAAGTTCCAACTGCCCATTGTGCTCCGCCTGGAAGGTACCAATGTCGAGCAGGGTCGCAAGACCTTGCAGGAAAGCGGACTGAAATTCATAGTGGCAGAGACCATGAAGGACGCGGCCGAAAAAGTCGTCGTCGCCGCCAAGGGGGTCCAATGAGCATTCTGGTCGATAAATCAACGCGCCTGCTGGTGCAGGGATTGACGGGACGCGAGGGCACGTTCCATTCCAAGAACGCCGCTGCCTACGGCACGGCGGTTGTAGGCGGCGTGACTCCCGGCAAGGGCGGCACAACGCACGAGGGATGGCCCATCTTCAACACGGTGCGCGAAGGTGTGGAGAAAACCGGAGCCAACGCGACCGTGATCTTTGTCCCGCCACCAGCCGCGGCCGACGCCATCATGGAAGCTGCCGATGCCGGCATCGCGCTGATCGTCTGCATCACCGAAGGTATTCCGGCGATGGACATGGTGAACACGTGGGAGTTTCTGAAGACGAAGAATTCGCGGCTGATCGGGCCGAACTGTCCGGGCATTATCTCCCCGGGCAAGTGCAAGATCGGTATCATGCCGGCGCATATTCACAAGGAAGGCAATGTCGGTATCGTCTCGCGATCGGGCACGCTGACCTATGAAGCGGTGTATCAGTTGACCACGCGCGGCATCGGACAGTCGACCGCGATCGGCATCGGCGGCGACCCGATCATCGGGACCAATTTTGTCGACGCGATCCGGCTGTTCAATGACGACCCGGAGACGGAAGCGATCGTGATGATCGGCGAGATCGGCGGCAGCGCCGAGGAGACTGCGGCGGAGTTCATCAAGCAGAATGTGCGCAAGCCGGTAGTGGGCTTCATCGCCGGGCGGACAGCGCCTCCGGGACGCCGCATGGGCCACGCGGGAGCGATCATCTCCGGCGGAAAAGGAACTGCGGCAGAGAAGATCAAGGCGATGGAGGCGGCGGGAATTCATGTGGCGCAATCGCCCGCCGACATCGGCGAGACGCTGGTGAAGGCGCAAGCGGCGGCGATGAAGTAGCCGCTCTTCGCCTTTCGCCAGAGGCTGTTAGCTCTTAGCCTTTAGCTCTTAGCTCTTAGCAACCGACGGTAGCGGTGCCGTGGCGATGTCGCGTCAGTCGCCAGCGAGCAGTGTCGTAGGCACGGCATAGGTTAGCCCAGCGCTTCAGCGCTGGGAGGCGATGTTCTGACACCGGAGTCCCGGCAGGGACGGCACAAGCGGCTGCGAGACGCCGTGTGCCGTCGGCTGAAGCCGACTCGCGACAAATAAAATATCGGACGAAACGCTGGCCTAAACGCCAGTTCTTCCACCGATCAAGCGACGAACCGCAGATCCCTCCGCTCGTGGCTGAAGCCACTCGGTCGGGATGACAATTCATAATTGTTTGCTAAGAGCTAAGAGCCCCTAATAACGAACTCACAAAGGACGACGGCTGATTCATGAAAACCCTCCAACGCACTCTTTCCATCATTAAGCCTGACGCGGTCGAACGCGGCGCGGCGGGCGACATCATTCATACACTCCTGGAAAACAAGTTTCGCATCATCGGCATGAAGATGCTGCACATCGACAAAGCCCAGGCGGAAGGCTTCTACGCGGTCCACGTGAATCGGCCGTTCTTCGAGTCGCTGACCAAATTCATGTCGAGTGGACCGATCATCGTGATCGGGCTGGAGAAAGAAGACGCTATCGCTGACTACCGCAAGCTGATGGGCGCCACCGATCCGGCCAAGGCTGAGGACGGCACAATCCGCAAGAAGTGGGCTGCGAACATCGAGAAGAACGCGGTGCACGGCTCCGATGCCGAGGACACCGCCCGCTTCGAGATCAGCTATTTCTTCGCCGGATACGAGCTGGCGAAGTAGACTGGCGTCGGAGAAGCGAATCTCACCACGGAGACACGGAGTACACCGAGGAAATTGGAATCACTACTCCGTGACCTCAGTGTCTCCGTGGTGAAAAGTTTGTAACGGAGAGTGGTATGGCGCATGTGCAGATCACATTGTTAGCCGGGCGGACAATGGAACAGAAGCGGCGCGCGGTCAAGCGCATAACTGAGGCGATGAGAGACGAACTTAACGTCAAGGCGGAGAAGTTGACCGTCGCCTTCGTTGAGGTGCCACGCGAGAGCTATGCACGGAACGGCGTTCTGCTCTCCGACCGCACCGACTTGAAGTAGCGACGCACACTGCCTTCAACGGCTGCACGTCAGTCGAAGACAGCCGGTTGGTCCGCGGCTGCCTTCAGTTGCGCGAGCCGCTGCTGCCTAGAATCCCGGCGGTCGTTCGCTCTCTACGGCGAACGTTTTTTCCAACGCCATGCCTGCTTCGCCCAATGTTCCCTCCTCGAACAACCGACCGATGAGGGTGACACCGTGCGGCACTCGCCGCGGCGGAGAGAACTTTGGCAGCGGATGAGCGGGATCGGGCGCCCAGTCGCTGCGAGCCTCGGAGACTTGCACGAATCCGGCCCGCAATGTGAGCGACGGTTGTCCGGTGAAATTCGTGATGGTAAGCATTTCGTCGCGCAGCGACGGGACCAGCAGCAGGTCCACCTGCGAGAAGATGCGAGCCATTTCGATCGCGACTTTGCGGCGGAGACGATCGGCCTGTATTAAGTCGACGGCCGAAAGAAAGCGCGACTGGCGAAATGTATTCGGCCAGGCGTCGGGCACCTGCATCGTAAGCTGATCGAGTTGGCCCGATAGCGTCAGCTCTTCGAAGGCCGCGGACCCTTCGGCGAAGAGGATCAGATCAAGCGAATCGTAGGGCCAGTCCGGCAGCGACACTTCAACCGGAACCATGCCTACTTTCCTGACCGCTTCCAGCGCTGCGCGGTCGACATCGGTCGCGGGCGCCTCTTTCATCCAGGCTGGGAAATAGCCGACGCGCAGGCCCTGCACACTTGCGTTTGCATCGAAATCAAACTTGCTGGGAAGGCTCGACAGATCGCCCGAGTCAGGCCCAGTGATAGTGTTCAGCACCAGCATCGTGTCTTCGACGTAGCGCGCCATGGGGCCGAGCTTGTCCAGCGACCAGCACAGCGTCATCGCTCCCGTGCGGGCGACGCGACCGAAGGTCGGCCGTAGTCCAGTTATTCCGCAGCGCATCGACGGGCTGACGATGCTCCCGCCAGTCTCGCTGCCCATGGCGAAGGCGACGAGCCCCGCCGAGGTTGCTGCGCCCGGCCCGGCGCTTGAGCCAGACGATCCTTCTTCCAGCAGCCACGGGTTCATGGTCTGGCCGCCAAACCAGATGTCGTTGAGCGCCAGCGCGCCCAAGCTCAGCTTGGCGACCAGCACCGCGCCGGAATCTTGCAAGCGCTGAACGACGACGGCGTTCTTCTGCGGCACACGATTGCGATAGGGCTCGGCGCCCCACGTCGTCGGAATGTTCGCCGTGTCGAGGAGATCCTTCACACCATAAGGGATTCCGTGCAACGGTCCGCGATATTTTCCGGCTGCGATCTCGGCGTCGGCCCGCTTCGCCTGAGTCAGGGCCAGTTCAGAGGTCAGGGTGATCACGCAGCGCAGCTTCGGATCGTATTCGCGCAGGCGATTCAGATAAATGTTGGTGAGCCGCTCGGAGGTCAGCTTGCGCTGCTCGATCCAGGCAGAGAGCTGGGTCACCGATGCGAAGGCGATGTCCTCATCATTCGACGGCAGCGGCCCAGGATCGATTTTGCTGCGGACGAATCGATTTTGCGCGGGGCCTGACTTTTCGCCCGGCAGAACCGGGTCCCAGACGGTTGCGGGAGCGAGTGTCGGCTCCAGCGTCGCTTTGCGCGGCCCAACCCGCATCTCATAAAGCGGCGCCATCGCCATGCGCCAGTTGCCGGCTGCTTCGGCGAGCTCGGCCGGGGTCATCTGCACCTGCACCAGCTTCTCCGCCTCGGCGAAGGTGGCAGACGTGACCTCGGGTCCGACCGCCGGAGCGGTGCCGAAGGCCGGCGGCGCGCCGGGAGTCTGCTGCTGCGCTGGATTCTGTGTTTGGGCATACGATGCAACCGCCGCTCCCAGAACTGCGAGTGGGGCACTGGTCAAGAACTCTCTGCGTGATTTCACCGTCTCTCTCCTGAATCGAATCGTATGCGCTGATCCAATCTGATCCGTCAGATCAGTGCCGAATCGTATGCGGGCCTCGGCTCGCCCGGTGGCAGGATACACTACCCGAACTGGCCGCGCTGCAGCACATCGCGAGGTTCAAATCGGAGCTCTCAAGGCTACAGATTCCCGAACGGCGATTTATCCGGTATGCTCTGCTATTTGGAACTAATCGAGGATTGACAATCACAGCAACGAGGAGGTTCTATGCCCCACGCTTCGTCAAAGAAAAAGAAGAAGCAACCATCGAGCGCAACGCCGGCGGTTGCGACCGACAGCACGACAGGCATTCGCACGATGGCCATCGACATCGGAGGCAGCGGAGTGAAGGCGATGCTGCTGGACGAAGCCGGCAAGCCGCTGACCGAGCGGTTGCGCGCGAGAGCGCCGGACCCGTCCACGCCCAAGGCGATCATTCAGATCATCGCCGATTTCGGCAGACAGCTAGGCGGGTTTGACCGGGTGTCGGTGGGATATCCGGGCGTGATCAAGAAAGGCGTGGTCTACACGGCGGCCAATCTCGACAAGAAGTGGATCGAGTACCCGTTTGCCGAGAACCTCTCGAAGGAGCTGGGCAAGCCAGTTCGCCTGGCCAACGACGCGGTCGTGCAGGGCCTGGGCGGTGTGAGCGGCGAGGGCGTTGAGTTGGTGATTACGCTGGGCACAGGCATGGGCGCCGCGTTATACCTCGACGGCATTCCGATACCTTCGCTGGAATTGGGACATCATCCATTTCGCAACGGTAAGACCTATGAGGACGAATTGGGGCGGCGCGCTCTGGCCAAGGAAGGGCGTAAGAAGTGGAATAAGCGATTGGCTGAGGCCATCGATCAACTGTACAAGGTCTTTTACTATGATCGGCTCTACATCGGCGGAGGCAATGCGGCAAAGATCAGCATCGAGCTGCCGAAGGATGTGAAGATCATTTCCAACGAAGAAGGAATACTCGGCGGCATCAAGCTGAGGGAGCGGGATCTGGACGAGCTGCAGCAGTGAGCCTATCGCCAATCGTGCGTTCCGGGGTAAGGGGCAATTTCGCTAAACTGTGTATACGGCTATTGACGGCGCTCTGTTAGTGTCCCTATACTTGAAGTCTATCCGCTACGCTCGTAGGCGAGCATGTTTCCAGAATCGGCCCTCGGGAACCTCCTGAGGGCCATTCATATTTTATGGCCAAGAAGATAGTAATTCTGATAGACGGTGGCTTTCTCCTGGTCAAGAGTAAGCAGGCCGGCAAGCCATACAATCCCGGATTCATTGAAAGCTTTGCCCAGAGGTGCAAACTCCCAGATGAGGAGATTCTGCGGGTTCTTTACTACGATTGCGCTGGATATGCTGGAACGGTGAGACTGCCGGTGTCCGGTGGCGATTACACCTTTACCGGATCTGACAAGTGGTTAGAAGAATTGGCCCGCAAGGACCTGTTCGCTGTGCGACGTGGCGTTCTCAAATTTCGGGGATATAAACCAAAACGAACGCCAGTCAATCAAGCCGCACGGCTGACAGACGAGGACTTCGACCCTGACTTCGAACAGAAAGGGGTTGATATGAGGATCGGCAACGACATCGCGACATATTCGGCAAACGGCTGCGTTGAGCGCATCGTGCTCGTGTCTAACGATACGGACTGCGTTCCGGCTATGAAACATGGTCGAAAGTCCGGATTGCAAGTTATCTTGGTGGAACTTCCCAATAGCAATGCAGCGCCAGAGTTGCTAATGCACGCAGATTTCAAGCGAATTGTTGCCTGGCCGTAACTTCCCGAAAATCTCCAAATTGAATAATGTGGGTTTGGAGCTGGCTATTTCGACTACATTCGCTCCCGTGTGTTATAACCGCTAGTTTCCAGTTTTGCGCGCCGTCCATCGCAGGCGCGTCTCACGACCCGGAGGAATGGTTTGGATTTCCAGCTCTCGGATGAACAGCTACAGCTGAAGAAGATGGTGCGCGATTTCGCGGAGCGCGAGATTGCGCCCAACGTGATGAAGTGGGACGAGCCGGGTACGTTTCCGCTTGAAACGGTCAAGGAACTGGGCAAGCTCGGCTTGCTGGGGACGATTTTTCCCACCGAGTACGGCGGTGCGGGTATGGGCTATGTCGAGTACGTGACCGCGATCGAGGAACTCTCGCGCGTCGATGGGTCCGTGGGCATCATCGTGGCGGCGCACACATCGCTGGGCTCCAACCATATCTTTGTTGCGGCCAACGAGGAGCAAAGGCGGAAGTACATTCCGAAGCTCGCGACTGGCGAGTTCCTGGGCGCGTGGGGACTGACTGAGCCGGGCTCGGGTTCGGACGCCGGCGGGGCGCGCTGTACCGCAGTTCGCAAAGGCAATAAGTGGGTGCTGAACGGAAACAAGACGTTCATCACGAATGGCCATTATGCAGACGTTGCCGTGGTGATCGCGGTCACAGACAAGACGGCGCACACCCATGGACTATCGGCATTTGTCGTCGAAAAGGGGACGAAGGGATTTCGCGCGGGCAAGAAGGAGAACAAGCTGGGACTGCGCGCCAGCGACACATCGGAACTGATATTTGAAGACTGCGAGATTCCCGCGGAAAATCTGCTGGGACAGGAAGGCCAGGGTTTCATCGACGCGATGAAGGTGCTGGACGGCGGGCGCATATCGATTGCCGCGCTAGGGCTGGGCATGGCGCAGGGCGCTTACGAAGCTGCGCTGAATTACTCGAAGGAGCGCAAGCAGTTCGGCAAGGCGATCAGCGAATTCCAGGCAATCGGGTTCAAGCTGGCTGATTTGGCGACCGAGATCGATGCCGCACGTCTGCTTACGCATCGCGCCGCCGCGATGAAGGACGCCGGCATGAAGACGACGCTAGAGTCGTCAATGGCGAAGCTTTACACCAGCGAAGTTGCGGTGCGCGCCGCCAACGAGTGCGTGCAGATTCATGGTGGGTATGGTTTCATCAAGGATTATCCGGCGGAGAAGTTCTATCGCGACGTGAAGCTGTGCACCATCGGCGAAGGGACGAGCGAGATCCAGAGGCTGGTGATTGCGCGGCATCTGTTGAAGGACTGAGGGGTAGTGCGGGCCTTCAGGCCCGCGATAGCGCCGGCTGATTGGCTTTGTGAGCGGTTCCACAGATTGCTGAAGCCTCGGAGAAGCAGATCCCTCGCCGACTGAAGTCGGCTCGTGATGACAAAAATAAAAGGTTGCAGCGGCGCAGCTGAAGCTGCGCCCCTTCAAAGCGCTCCACTCGCAAACACCGTGACCTCCGCCAACCACATCGAAGACTTAGTCCGCCGGATTCGCGCGGGAGAAATTCGCGCGCTGTCGCGGGCCATCTCTACCGTCGAAGACCACACGCCGCAGTCAACCGAATTGCTGAAGGCGCTGTTCTCATATAGCGGGAATGCGATGCTGCTGGGACTCACCGGATCTCCCGGAGCGGGCAAGAGCACGCTGGTCGATCAGGTGGCGCGCGTCTATCGCCAGCAGGGCAAAACGATCGGCATTGTAGCCGTCGACCCTACCAGCCCATTCAGCGGCGGCGCGATCCTGGGCGATCGTATTCGCATGCAGTCGCATCATGCCGACACAGGAATTTTTATTCGCAGCATGGCAACGCGAGGCTCGCTGGGTGGCTTGGCCAGCACTACTGCCGACGTGGCTACCGTGCTGGATGCGAGCGGGCGCGACATCGTGATGATCGAAACGGTTGGTGTCGGGCAGGACGAGGTTGACATCGTGCGCCTGGCCGACGTGACCATTGTCGTTCTGGTGCCGGGCATGGGCGACGACGTGCAGACCATCAAGGCCGGCATCATGGAAATCGCCGACATCTTCGTGATCAACAAGGCCGATCGCGACGGCGCCGAGCGGGTAGAGCGCGAGATCCGCGCCATGCAGGCGCTGGCGGTACGCCATGATGACTGGACACCACCGATTGTGAAGACGGTTGCCAGCGACGGATCGGGGATTGAGGAACTGGTGCAGGCCATTGAGAAGTATCATTCGTACCTGGAGCAGAGCGATCGGGCGCGCCAGCGGCGCATTGAAAATTGGCGAGTGCGGATTGCAGAGATGTTGCGCGACGCTCTTTTTCAGCGCGTGCTTTCGTATTATCTGAGCGAGGGCGAGGCGGCCCGTTATGCGGCGGAAGTTGCCGATCACAAGCGCGACCCGTACTCTTTAGTAGAGAGAATTGTCGAGGGACTGGGAAGGCCTGATGAGCGAAATTGATCATCTTGGAATTGCGGTAAAGTCGCTGGCGGAAGCCAGAAAGTTTTACGAACAGCTTGGGCTGAAGCCCATGCCGGAAGAAACGGTGGAGGCTGAGCAGGTGAGGCTGTCGATGGTTCCAGTGGGCGAGAGCCGCATTGAGTTGCTGGAGCCGACGTCGGCGGACTCGCCGATTGGGAAGTTTCTCGCCAAGCGTGGTGAAGGGCTTCATCATGTGGCGCTGCATGTCGACGATCTGTCGGGAACGGTCGAGCGCCTGAAGGCAAGTGGGACGCGGCTGATCTCCGACGAGATCAAGGTGGGAGCAGGCGGACATCTCTATGTGTTTGTGCATCCGTCGAGCGCCGGTGGAGTGCTGTTGGAATTGGTGGAGGATCCGCCTGAGGGCGTTTGAGGGTGCTGATCGTCGCCATCGACACATCGGGCCGCAAGGGAAGCGTTGCTCTGTGCCGCGGCGATGCCGACAGTTTCGAAGTTGTGCAGCGGACCTCACTTGAGGGTGGTACATATTCCGCGCGGTTGATGCCGACCGTCGCGTCGCTGCTTGAGCAGAATGGTTTTGACAACAAGGATGTGGGCGGCTTCGTCGTGGTCTCGGGTCCCGGCTCATTCACCGGATTGCGGGTGGGACTGGCGACGGTGAAGGGCCTTTGCGAGATCCTGCGGGCGCCGCTGGCCACGGTCTCGATGCTGGAAGCGGTTGCGGTGATGCATGGTCGCCCCGGAGAGACGGTGACCACGATACTGGACGCCGGTCGCAGCGAAGTCTATGTCGGCGAGTACGGGTTCACTTCTGGATGCGCCGGGCTGGAGCGCGAATACATCGTGAAGATCGCGGAGTTTGCTGCGGAGGCGAGCCGCATTGGGGGGGAGTTGCTTACGCCCGACGCGTCCGTTGCCGAGTTCCTGCAATCGGCAAATGTCGGCGTCCGGCTGGTTGCGCCGGTGCAGGCGGACGAGATTGGCCGGATCGGTCTTCGCAAGCTACTGGCGGGCGATGCTGCCGATCCGGCCAGCGTGGACGTGAATTACATTCGCCGGTCGGACGCGGAGATCTTTTCGGCGCCGAAGGGATGAGACCGGAAAGCTGCAGAAGCCCGAAAAGCAGATTCCTTGCGGGCTGAAGCCCGCTCGGAATGACAAGAATAAGAGAGCTCCAACGGCGCAGCTGAAGGTGCGCTCCTTCAAAACGCGAAGGCAGCGACTTTTTCGGCGGCCCGTACATCTACGCCATTCAAAAACGCAACGACGGGCTCTCCTACTGCAACCTGTCTGACCATTCCACAAAAAGGTGTAACGGTGCTCATTCGCAAAGCCACTGCCGACGATATCGCGATCATCCGCAAGCTGGAGCAAAAGACCGAGAGCGCCGCGCATTGGGGCGAGCGCGAGTACGATGCGCTGTTCGCGGCGGAAGCGCCGCAGCGGATCGCGTTGGTTGCGGCGGAAGAAGCCGACGCGCAGATTCTGGGATTCGTCATCGCTCGATGCGCGGAAGACGAGTGGGAGATCGAAAACGTAGTTGTTGCTGGCGAGCAATGGCGACGAGGCGTGGGCAGCGCGCTAGTCCGAGAGTTGGTGGAGGAAGCCGGGCGATCCGGGGCTACTTCGGTGTTGCTGGAGGTCCGGGAATCGAATGCAGCGGCCCGCCGACTCTATGAAAAGATTGGGTTTAACCAGATCGGCAGGCGGCCGGACTATTACCGGAATCCGCCAGAGGATGCCCTGCTTCTGAAAATTTCTATTTCAGTTCTGTGACAAAAGCGCTTGAAGCGGGGTAGGCCGTGTGCTAGCGTTTTAGACGTACGTTTTCTGGAGGTTTACTGAATGGCAACTCAGGTCCGCGATCAGCTTCTGGCGAGCAATGATGAGTTCCGGCGTCTGGCCGATGAACACTCTCAATATGCTCAGCGCCTCGACTCTTTGATTGAGAAGAA
>Ga0181505_10145928_pt1 | contig 19473 bp, 19 predicted proteins | sample PEATcosm2014_Bin_5_FD_127743 | JGI IMG/M metagenome (GOLD analysis project Ga0181505, IMG submission 127743) | Metatranscriptome of peatland microbial communities from MTU Mesocosm Facility, Houghton, MI, USA - PEATcosm2014_Bin05_30_metaT... | ecosystem: Environmental > Terrestrial > Soil >...
CAATGACCGGCAGCGGAACCTCATCAACCAGATGCTGAACGGCTTCGCAGGAAAGCTGACATCATCCAAATGGGCGAAACTCACCAAGTGCTCTCACGACACGGCGCTGCGCGATATCGAGGACCTCGTCCGAAAGGGTGTCCTGGTGAAAGACGCCGCCGGGGGGCGAAGCACCAGCTATTCCCTTGCTGGGTAGTGGCTCAATTTGCTGGGCTGGTGCACCTGTTCGTGGCAAGCTTCGCGTCAATGTGGTCGGCATAACAGTGTTCCTTTCGGACGTCTCGATGATGGGACAATTCGGCCACGAATAGCAGCTGTGACTATCAGAAGCTTGGAGATCGACTGGATAGGCGCCACGGCGCAAGTTGGCAACGCTACGTCTCGCCTCGGGTGTTTCATACCAGCGGAGATACTTCCGCAAGCAAAAACCACTTGACTTCTTCCCAGTCGAGCGCGATCAGCATGTGAGGCATCGGATCTTTTTCGGCGTCTTCAAAAAACGTCAGGGATTTCAAAATATGGAGTTTGTTGTATCCGGTTTGAGCGTACTTTCGGTCGAAGAGCTGGACGCATTCACTCTTGCTTGTCCAGATTGTTCAGTTCAATCACAGACGGAACGTATTCAATGAAGTCCTTTGGACACCCGTCGCTGGCACTGCGAAAGAGAGCAAGAGCTTCGGCACGTTGGCCGCGCGGCGCGAGATACTCTCCCCCATAGAAGTTGTATTCACACTTCTTATCGTCGTCGCTGCCGGCCGCACGCAGAACATCCTCCAGCGTGCTTTGACCAAGATAAAGTTGAATCAGCGGCCCCGGCCATTTGGACAAGTCCAAGCCCGCAGTATTCATTTTCAATTCCTCTTTTCCATCCGCTCCAGCCTTGACGCGCGACAGGTAAAGCCAGATCACACCGTACAGATCTGTCTTATCCAACCGCAGATTCTGACTAAAATCCTGCTGTGCGTCAGAGAAGTGACCTGCATAGAGATTTACCAGGCCCCGGTTCAGAAGCGCGCGCGGAGTTCTTGGATCGAGGCGAATGGCCTCGTTGTAGTCCTGAATGGCGCGGTTGTAGTCGCCTTTCGCGAAGTAAGAAGCGCCACGGCCATTCAAGGCACTCGCAGATTTCGGATTCAGGCGAATAGCCTCGTTGAAGTCCTCAATAGCGCGCTCGTAGTCCCCTAGGTTGTAGTAAGCTGAGCCGTCCCCAATGGCCCGATCATAGGCGTCTTTGTCGTTAGCGGTGCCGAGTGAAATAGCGGGCTTGCCAGCCAATCTCTGACCGATATGCTGGCCGAGGCGATCAGCAAAGTCTCCGGATGTGTTCACAAGAACTACCACCGCATAATCGGATTTTGGATTGAAGAATGCAAAGCTGCTGTATCCGCCCGTTCCGCCATTATGCCAATAGCTTCCGGTACCAGGGACGTACAGCCAGGCAAGTGCAATACGCATGCCTGCCATCGCGTCTGCGCGAAGCTCGTGAGATTGGGCAAGCGCTGCCGGAAGCGTCTCACCATTCGGCGTCTTGGTAGCACTGGAGGGAAGCTTGTCCGGATGCAGGTTTGCTTGCAGGTAGGTAAGCATGTCGTCGGCGGTTGAACGAATCGCTCCCGCCCCTGCAAATGCAACCAGATCCCAGGCATGAGCAGGACGATGCGCCCCGTCGTAACCGGCGATGAACCTGAGTTGTTGTTCGGCTGAAAGTGCGACGATTGTATCCTTCATCCCAAGTGGGCCGGTAATCTCTTCCTGAAGTAACTGGGGATAGGTAGTGCCGGCGCGCACGGCCAAAGCCTGCCCAAGTAGCCCAAAACCAAGATTGCTATAAAGGAAGGTAGCGTCCGCCGGTTTAGCGACTCCGTGTTTTGTCAGGAAGGCGTACAGATCGGCCGCCCGATAGTCGGCATACGGATTGCTGCCGTCGGCGGGTTTGAAGTTGTCCGGCATCCGCGGCAATCCCGAGTGCTGCGTAGCTAAGTCAAGTAACGTGATTTCGCTGCCTGCGGGTTTGGCTACCGTTCCAGCTGGTAGCAACTGCCGTACTGGTTCATCGAACTTCACTTTTCCTTGCGCGACCATCTGCGCCAGCAACAGTCCGGTAAAGGTCTTTGTGATCGAACCAATTTCAAAGATTGAGTCCGGCTTAGCCGTTCCATAGCTAAAGACTTGCTTTTCACCATGGTCCACAATTCCGATGGTGACACCCGCCCCTGTCGACGGGGCGAGTGCCCCGCTCGTGAGCGCCTGCGCTAGATCTTTGCTCAAAACAGCATGCAACTGGGCTGCGGGCACGGGAGCCATGGCCGCATCGTAGGTGGGAGGAGGGACAGGCAGGAGTGAGATAGCCGCCGCTTGTCTTTCGAAGCTCAATGACAGCGGGCTGCCCTGACTCCATGTCCCGGTTAGTGTCTTGCCATCAGCGGAAATGGTTCCACTCCAGTGGCCGCTCACGACAGGAACGTCATAAGAGAACTTGTTCCCTTCGAGCAGAACATGCGCGCACTCGAGTCCCATTGCGCCCTGGTCCAGGCTATCGACGGAACAAGATTCCTTGCCGGACACATCGCTCTTGACGTGTAACTGGATTCGCAGCGACTGCGAGCCAGCCTTCAGCGTCCCTAGCCATATCCCGTCCACCACAGAGGGCGTGGCCGCTGGAACAAATGTGTCACGGCTGAAATTCAGAGGCACAGGAGTGCCCTGGTTCCAGGTGCCGGTCAGCACTGCACCCTGATTGCCGACGGTTCCCTTCCATGTACCATTTACCGCAGGAACGGCGAAGCTTAGGGATTGTCCGTCGAAATGAAAATCAGAGCACGCGATATTTGACGCGCCTTGGTCGGGACTGTCCAGGCTTCCGCTCAAAGCCCCGTCAGCGCCGGTCTTCAAGTGCAATTTGAGATGCAGAGGACCGAGCGATCCTACATAGTCGCCAGCGATGTTTGGCTTTTGCTGAGCGAAGGCCAGGGGGGAGATAAAGGCGAGCCAACCGCAAAAGAGCGTCAGCCACATCGAGCGTCGTAACATGCACCGTTTATACACCCATCGGTCAAGCTCACCGTCGAGTTCGATGCTGCGGACCACAGGCCCTCGCGCCGAGGCGTTCGTAAAAAGAGAGGCGTCAGAGTCGAGGGAGGCCAAGACCGGTTAGGCCAGCGAGGTGAGAAGTGCCCACCAAACCCCTGGGCCCTCACCGAAGATATCTTCACGGACGAGATCAACCCGCCATCGAAGGATTCCTAGAAGAAATCCTAAGTGTTCGAAGTGTCCGAATCAGTCTCTCGTGGGCATCCAAGCGCAATCTCGACAGTCGCCGCTAATCGGCTGCGAAGGGGTCTCTTCTATTTGAAGCGACCGCACAGAGAGTGACCGCACAGTGGACCTCGGTTCCAATTCGGGAGGTGATGGACAAAAACAGGAAGAATTCTAGTTCTTGTCTTTCTCTGTCCTAGCTCTCCTCCGACACTCATCTTGCAGGTCGTGATGCGGCTGCGTTGCGCCGGTCAGCGGCTGCGGGCCACCGTCATGTTCACGGACGTTCCCGCGTCAAGGAGGACTACTCATGCGAGGCAAGAAATTTTCCATCGGATTGAGGGCCCTGGCGATCTTTGCTGTGAACCCTGTTGGTGACGAGCACCCGGGCGGCTACCAACTGGAACGAGAAGGTGCTGCATAGCTTCAACAACAACGGCACGGACGGGTACCAGCCCGAGGCCGGCCTGATCAGGGATGCCGCCGGCAACCTCTACGGCACGACTATCCTGGGCGGCATTTACACCTCGTGCACCTGCCCCGTCCAGCCCCCGCCCGCTGTGGGCGTCAACTCGAACACCGTCCCGCAGCCGCCGGTTATTTCACAACGTCGCGAGCAGGTGAGATGGGTACTATAATGGCGCTGTTGTTGCGGTCAAAACGGAAATTCCGGGTAAATTGTTGTTGATTTTCTGGCCCAGAACTGCTCACTAGCCCTTTTCGTCTTCGAAAGCGAGGGCGGCTAACGATTGCTCTGTGCTGGCGAAAGCTGAAGCCGAACATTGGGGACATATAGATGTCACTCTCGCACCGCCTCGCGGGCTGTAACGCACTCCATTTTTCAGCACTGACAAAGCACATTGCGGTTTTGGCACTCCTGCTGACGTTGACGGCATGTGGAGGCGGCGGTGGGGGAGGCGGCGGTGGGGGATCCTCCAGTTCGCAGCCGGACTTCAGTCTGACGCTTAGTCCGGCCACCCTGGCTGTGAACGCCGGCTCGCAGGCTTCGGTTTCTCTATCGGCCGCGGCCAGCGACAATTTCTCTTCGCAGATAACCGTGCAACTGAGCGGTATTCCGGCGGGCGTGACGGTATCGCCGAGCAGCATCACTCTAACGCCAGGCACACCGCAGCAAGTGACCTTTACAGCCGCGACGTATGCCATTAACTCAAGCGGCACCATAACCTTTACCGGCACATCAGGCACCTTGCAGCACACCGCGGCTTTGGCCCTCACGGTCAATGGATCTTCCAGCGGCGTACCCGTACGGACACGTTACCGGAGGACGGACGCGACAACCGAGTACTCTCTTTACCTGAATCAGCATTGGATTGTCTACCACACCACCCAGCGTTATTTCGTTACCGACCCGTCTTCCAACCTAGTACACGTGATCGATGCCACTACCCAGCAACAGATCGCGACTATTCCCGTGCCGGGCGCGTTTGGGATCGACGATACGCCCGATCACAGCACGCTCTGGGTAGGAACCCAGATCGGCGACGTCTACTCGATAGATCCAGTCAGTATGACTGTGATCCAGCGCTACATGGGCTCCGCGATTGGGCCGTCGGGATATCCTGCGTCCTCAGTTCAGGTGCTGGCCGATGGCCGGTTGGCGCTGATTGGCCAGTACAACGGCATCGATGGGACTACGAGCGTCGCTGTCTGGAATCCGACCGACAACTCCATCACGATTTACGGCGCGTATGGCGGACAAGGCTCCTACCCGTGTGGTTTTTTCACCCAATTTTCTGGGTTTTCCCGTACCGTGGATCGCACTCACATACTTTTGGCGAATTATGAAAATTCTTCCGTGTGTGAACTCGATCCCTCGACTGGGACATATGTCATCGGCGGGGTCGAAGGGAACCCGTATAGTGTCTTTCCGACTCCAAATGGCAAATACATTGTTGTCGCCAGCTACTACCCGAACCCCAGTGCGGTTGTGCTGGACGCGCAAACGCTGGCTACCGTCACCCAGTTCCCCGTTCAGGGTGACACTGGGAGCGATGCCGCCTTTGCCATAAGCACCGACTCGAGCACCCTGTTTACGCCGACAGAATCCATCATCTACGCCTATAACCTCGTCAGCGGGCAAATGACGGGTTGGGTGCCGAACCTGTATCTTCCCGCCCTCAGTGGCGGGACTGACTTCGGTCCGCCGTTCGGTCCCGACCTGCAGGCGACCGATGGCACCGGTCTTTTCGCCGGTCCCATGGAAGAGGGCATCGGGTTCGTTGATCTTTCTAACCTCAACACAGGACCGGTGGGAACGCAGTTTGTAAACGGCGAACTCAAACTAGCGACCGGACCGGCTCCCGGTGGGACTTCAACACAGTGGTATGCACCGGGCGTTCTGGCATCGCTAACCTTTGTGTATTTCGGCATAAACCAGGCCACTGCGATCTCCTATTCGTCAGGGAACATTCATGCGACAAGCCCTTCGGGTGCGACAGGGCCGGCCGATATCTATGCGTTTGTCTCCGATGGGGCAATGCAGGTAATCCCGGAGGGATACAGCTATGGGCCGACGATCCTCGAGGTTACTCCAAACATGTCAACCGCCGAGGGTGGGGGGACCGGATATATCTATGGCTATGGCTTCGGTCCAATTAACTCGAACAGCATTCCCGCTGGGCTTCAAGTTGCGGTGAATGGCGGATCCGTACCGGTAACAGCGTTCGCCGGCGAAGCGTACATTTCTGCCCCCTCTCCTTTCCCGCTGCAGAGCATCGCCTACACCGTCCCGTCGGGCGTCAGCGGAAGCGCCGTAAACGTGACCGTCACCACGAGTGCCGGAAGCGCGACGGCGTCGGCGGCCCTGAGTTATCTGCCGCCCATCCAGCAGTTCCCGTTGCCTGGATCCGCACTGGCTCAGGGCATCTACGATCCCTACACCGATCTCTATTACTTCACTGACACCACCCAGGTCCGGGTATTCTCGCGAACTCAGAAGCAATGGCTGTCATCGATCAGCATCACCCCTCCGCCGGGCACGACCGAAAACCTGTGGGGCATAGCGCTCTCCCCCGATGGCAGCAAAATGGCGGTTTCCGATTCCACCGCCGGCGCAATCTATGTTTTCAGTCCGGCGAATCCTGGAACCGTACAAACCTTCATTGTGGGGTCAAAATCGCCTTTCCTCGTAAATCCCTGCGGACTGGCTATCAGCAACGCCGGCGATGTGTACTACTGGGTGTACGTGCTGGGGCAAGGCGGCGGCGCCGACCAGTTCTTCAAGCTCAACACCAACACCGGGCAAATTACGAATTATGGCGTCGACAGTCCCGGCAATGGGCTGCAGGACCTCTTTCTGCGGAACGCGATCAGCTCCGACAACTCCGTCGTGTACAACAACGATGAAGGGGCGGCCTTCGTTGTCGACACCGCTACCGATCAGCTCGTCTACGCGCCCGACGGCGATGGTTGTTGCTATGGCAACTATGAGCTGTCGCTTTCCAATAACCAGACGCAGTTGACCGCAACCGATTACCTCTACGACGATGGCCTGAATGGCGAGTCCTACTACGCGCTCAACGACCGCGAAGTTCTAAACATCAGTTACGTCTACGGTGCCAAGCTGAACTATGACGGACGGCTGATCTTCCAGCCGTCCAGTAATGCTATTGATGTTCTCGACGGAAACCTCGGCAATCTGCGGACGCGTATCGCGCTGCCGGTTGAACTCTCGGCTAACTATGACGCGCTTGCCATTGATCCAACCGATAACGTTCTGATCGCGATCACAGGAAACTCAGGCAATGGAATCGCGATCATTGATCTCACGTCCCTTCCTGAGCCTACCAAGGACTATGAAACCGTGGGGCATGCGATGCACGAATTCACTGCGCCGGGGAGTACCGGTGCAGGAAGTTCTAACCCCGGGCACCACGCAAAGAAACCGAATTCTCAACCCTCACGCATGATTCCGCATGTGACGACAACTACACGTGGACAGTTGCGTTAAGAGTCTCTTCGGGTCCCAAGTCATTTGACGGCAATCCATATATGGAGGCATAATACTACAGAAGTGGAGGAGTCCGGTGGCGACTCAGACAATCCCTCGCGACTTAGGCCTGGATTTAAGAAAGCTGCCTGATCTGACTGACTCCGCCACCCGCAAGCGACTGAGTCCGGCAGCCATCGAAGCGGTCCTCACCATCTCCGAGAAATGGGGCCTGAAGAGCGACGATGCCATGTTACTGCTTGGAGGGATTTCCAATGGAAGGTACTACGGGCTCAAGAAGAGCCGAAAAGGTATCCTGACGCAGGACGAGCTAACTCGGGTCTCACTCCTGATCGGAATCTTCAAAGCTCTCAACATTCTGTTCAGTGAGAAACTTGCGAACCAGTGGGTGTCAAGGCCGAACACCAACCCAATGTTTAAGAACCAGCCCCCTCTTGTATTTCTAATCCAAGGTGGAATGCCTGGCATGTTGGGTGTCCGTCGATTGCTGGACAGTCGTCGGGGCGGAAGATAAGCCTTGCTAGCCACGGTTCAAGTTGATCAAAGAGATACGCATCGGCTGATTCCCGCTCAATACGCAGAGGGCGGGGCGTCTGTGCTGACCCGGCTCACAGATGACGGAGGACTTCTGGACGGGATCTTTGAACTCGATAACGCCACCAACGATCGGCTCTTGGCAGAATCCGGATTGTTGCCAGGGATCGATGCCAGGGAACTGGTCTTTGGAATTCCTTCCTATCGGATCATCAATGCAGCCTTCTGTCACCCGGCACCAGATGGCTCCCGGTTCAATTCCGCCGATCGGGGCGCATGGTATGCGGGCTTTGAAGTGGAGACTTCACAGGTGGAAGTTGCTTACCACAAGCAGCTCTGGCTGCAAGAAACGGATTGGAACGAAGAAGAAGTAGCAGATTACGTCGATTATCGGGCGGATTTTCGTGCCGAATTCCATGACATTCGAGAAACCAAGAAGCACGCAGATTGCCTCGCTCCCAGCAGCTATGTTGCTTCGCAGGCACTCGCTGCCCAGCTTCTGGAGGCCGGCTCCGCGGGAATTGTGTACCCCATTGTCCGCCGCTCTGGTGGAACCTGCATCGCGTGTTTTCGGCCGGTGTTGGTGACCAACGTTCAAGTGGGGGAGAGATTTACGTTTGTCTTCGCTGATTTTTGGACTCCGCCCATCATTCGGCGGTCCTAGCCACACCTTTCTGAAGGTTTACCAATAGGCTTTCCGCCCGGTTGGATGCACAGCAAGCATATCAACTCCAGGGCGAAGATCTTTGACGAAGGTACAGCCGACCCGGGTTGAAACCAGAGCGGCAGAAAACACAAAACGCCAAGAACATAGGGCAGATTGAAGCTCCCTCTGGGCTGAAACAGGCATTCAACGCTAATAACGCACGATTCTTTCGACTTCGAACTGCACTTAATGGCAGGGTTCACGCCCTGGCGCGTCGGTTGACGACAGCTAGAAATCGGAGGCCCCAGGGCAGGACATTGAAATCGGTCACGCGATCGTGGAGCCTGCTCGACAAGGTGGCTCTCTGGGAAGAAAGATTGCGCGCGAGGTGCAGTTGGCTGGCGTGACGTACCGCTCAGTGAGTCTCGGCAAATTGAGGAGAAATCATGAAAAAGCAGCAAAGCCGCCGTCGGCTAGATCCCGCCGGTGGTCCAATAACTGACTTGGCGACGCGGCAATTCGCAACTGCGGCAGAGCTGCAAAGGGATAACGCACTTGCAGAGGCAGAAGCCCATCGCAAGGCGGCGGCATTGGCCGACTTACAAGAAATCGGCAAGCTGATAAACGATCCAACCATTCGGCCGGACCGGATCAGTGGGCTGATACTGCGCCGAATGACCCACTTGTTGGAGGAATTGCAAGAGCCAATAACCGGCGACACCCGCGCTCGTTTCGATCACGAAATGAAAGGGCTCCGCGAGCTTCATAACGTCTTTATCGACGGTCTGATGCTGCGCCAGCGAGGCGATGTGCTCGACATCGATGGTCCGAAGTTCCAAATAGCGTTCGATTTCATCATGAAATGGTTGCGAACGACCCTGCAGCAGGTCGGCATCGACCCGTCGCAAAGGCAGAGTGTCTTCATGGAGCTAAGAGACCAGCTGGCCCTCAACACCGAGGCCTTGCGCCGCGATCTCGCTAATGCTGATCGGATCGACGGGGAAAACGCCGGTCCCAGCGCAAACGGACTATGGCCTTCTGTACCAGAGGCCCCACGCGTGAACAGGGGGGGATGACTTCCAGGTTGCTGCGGCCGACACAGCTTTTGGGAATGGCAGCTCCCCTAAACCGGAGACTTCCGAAGGAGAAAAAACATGATTTATCCTGTGAATTCAGCTACAAGTGTTAATCCCATCCAAACGGCGGACATCAGTCTGCCGGATATACAGGCCGAACCAGAAGCGACCGCGACGCAGAAAAAACGTCGAGGAAGACCACCGAAACCCGTCTCGGCTGCGAAGCTGGAAGCCAACCGCCGGAATTGGAAGCAATCCACCGGCCCGAAAACTGAGCGCGGCAAGAGGCACTCACGGCGAAATGCCCTTAAACATGGTTTGCGCGCTGAGACCACCATTCTGGAGGGCGAGGAGCTTGCCCGGTTCGAAGAATTGCGCCGCGAGCTTTCCCACGATCGTGAACCAGTTGGCGCGGCAGAAGAATTCCTCGTGCACGATATCGCCAGTTGTCTTTGGCGCCTGGAACGCGCGCTGCGCTGCGAGCAGGGCACTGCCGTAACGGAACTGGCGACACGAGTGTCGGCGCCCGAGCTGCCGGAGCAGCAACTCGAGGCCCTTAAAGCGCAATTCCGCATTCCGTTCGGCGATAGCCTCGACCGCATTTTGCGGTATGAGACCACGTTTCACCGGCGCGTGCTTTCCAACCTCGCCACGTTAGAGCGCCTGCAAGCAACGCGGAAAGACAAGGACGATAACGGCGCGGAGCAACTGTCAAGATTGAAACATAAATAGCGCTGCTCGCTACGCGGCAGGCCGCGCTCCGTTAGCTCATCCGTTTAAGGTCAGTGGACGAAGTAGTGGTTGTCTCGGCGGGGAGCCCTGCAGAACGTTACATCCCACTCTATCTTGCGAGACGAGACGGATGAAAAGGTAGAGCTTCGATCGAGAGTTGAGGATGACTCACTCCACGGATTGACGGCAGCTACAAATGATCGTCCCTAGGGGCAGAACTGCGAAATCGGGAGCGCGCCAAAGGCACGTCCGCGGATTCCCTGTTCACACGGCTCGTTGACAATTTAAATGACGTGGGGGCAGCCGGCAGGGCGGCTGCCCCCATCATTTTGCAAGTCAATGTCGGCTCTAGCCGCCAGCGCTCGGGGCGGAATAGTAAAGGCGGGCTCGTGCCATAGCCAGTGAGCGTTCAGCTCTCAAGTCACTAGTGGGAGAGTTCCGGCAGGGCAGAGTGCAACAGGCACCGACATCGGATGATCGCCGCGAGAGTTAGCGCGCCCCAAAGTCCGTTGTCATTGAGGGAGTTTTATCCAGCGGCTTTTACAAAGGGACGTTTTGCCGAACGAAGCCAACAAGTCCTTTGTTATGAGCAGGAGAAGGAAAAAAATAAAACATAAAGCGCGGCAGGGACAGCTAGCGGAGCCACTCCGAGCTCAGTATTGCTACCCGACGCTCGGGATAGGCTTTGGAGGCCGTGACGACGTGTGGAGATTTACTTATGGTAACCGGAGTTGATTCCCGCAAGCATACTGTCAATATCACCCGGCAGGGAAGTTAGATTGAGCGGCCACGTCCGTGACGGTCGGGGCCAGAGCCAGCGTTATCGGGGCGACAATATGAGCCCCTCCCAATCGCAAGATTCCAGATACTGACTGTGTCGCGAAACCTTGCCGAACGGTGAGACAAGAACGAGACAAAGGCTGCAGGCCATTGCCCTTACCTTTGTAAGAATATTTCTTTCAGTAACAAATTCCTCTTTATCGGCACTGTTACTTAAGGTAACAGTATTCTTGTGTACAAGGTCGTCACCACAAAATCCTTCGCTAAGCACTTTCCCGGCTCCCGGTGAATTTGCAGAAGCGGATTGTGGCGATGATCAAACAGGTTGCTATTGACCCGTACGCCACGCACAGCAACGTCACGAAGTTGCAGGGCCGTGACGGCTACAGGCTGAGGGTGGGCGACTGGCGCGTCATTTACGAGCTGCATGACGACCGCCTTCAGTTACGGGTCTTAGAAGTAGGAGCGAGAGGAGGGATATATTGATGCACATCGAAAGAATCACCCGCAAGGGCAGGGAGTTCGCAGTCATTCCTGTGGAACAGCTTCAGAGGCTGATGGAAGCTGCGGAGATGCTTGCCGACGTGAAGGCTTATGATGCGGCCAAGGCACGTCTTGAGCGCGGAGAGGACGAGCTTGTGCCGCTGGAAATTACTGAGCGCAGGCTTGTCGGCGAAGACCCGCTCAAAGTATGGCGGGAACACCGGGGGCTCACCCAGGAGCAGCTTGCGAAGGAGTCCGGCGTGTCCCGAGTGCTCATCGCAGCCATTGAGACCAAGCGCAAGGGCGGGTCTCTGGCTACGATTAAGAAGCTTGCCAAGACGCTGAATGTGGATTGGGAGAGTCTGGCTTAGGGTCATGAGCGCCCCCATCCGTGCCCTCCGGCCGGATGTCGCACTGCACGCGGGCTACTATGCCTCAATGGCCCGGTCGGCATGGATCTCGATCTTCAGCTCGAATTGTTTGAAGCTGCGCTCGACGAGCTCGATTGCGACAACGATCTGGTTAATCAGGTATTGGAAATCACTTTGCCGGACCCTGCGGACGAAATTGAGGTGCTGCGTTACAAGCTGCCTGCTGATGACGTCTAATCCTAATGGCGGGCTATAGTTCTACGCTTGGCCGACCCGCCCCCGATAAAGTGTTGGATCCAGAACTGCTTGGGCTGTATGAGGCCCTGTGCGAGCAGTATGGAACTGGCGATATCCGAGTACAGCTGCTGCTGGACTCTATGATCATCGATTACTGGCGGATGAAGCAAGTGCTCGAATTCGAAGTTAGATCTAGGTGTAAGTATGATGGATTTATGGCTCACCCCTGGATGCAACAGGTTTAGCGCGATGCCACCGCCAATAGGAACTCGTTCATGAAAATCTCGATCTGCTTTCGAAGGCGACGGAGGCGGAGGAAGAAGATGCAGAAGCTGCCTAACTTTGGTCGATAGCGGCTGAAAGCCCAATCCGTATTCGCACAGAGGTCGCTTTCACGTGCTTGCACGACGCCGGCAAACCACCACCGCGGCAGAATTTTCGTGAGGGCCACAGGCTTTCTTTGCACCTTATGGCTTCGAATTTTACGCACTTCGAATTGTCCAACCCGAGTAATCTCAATCAGCTTGTTGAGCAGGAAGTCTGGATCGCCTGAATCCTGGACGTGCTCGATGACAGGGCTTCGGCGGTCCCACTGTTCGGTACGGCTCAGGCCGCTCTCGCGCAAGACGATCAAGCCGGGATGCACATCCACATCGAGCAGTTCGACGAAGTCTCGCGCATTAGCCACACTTAAGGGCAATCCACGGGCGCCGCCGAGTTTCCGATGTTTCGGACTTCAACCCAGACGTTTCGCGAACAACTTATCAAACCAGAACGCGACGAAGCCTGCTAGGATCATCAATGCACCGAAGACAAAGCTGTTCATGGCAAGAATCTGTTCGCGATTGCTGCGCACGATGGCGAAAGCCAACAGTAACATGGGAAGTGTGCCGGTCAAGACCACTCCGAATATGCCGCCCGGAACTTTGAAGGGCCGGGGCAGATCGGGCTCGGTGAAGCGCAGCACTACCAGCGCCACAAATTCAAGTAACAAGCTTGCCCCATAGATAAAAATATCGAGCGTGACCAGGCGCTCGAAGCCCAAGCCCAGGCAGAGCGCCCAGCCGGTGGCCAGCACGAGAACGGAAACCCACGGTGTCTTGGCGCGTTTGGTCACTCGAGCGAAAATTCCTGGGAGCATTCCATCCTGTGCCATGGCGTACGGCAAGCGCGAATAGCTCATTACCAGCGCGTTGAACATGCCGAACGCGCTCATCATTCCACCTAACACAAGCCCAATCCGCAGCAACGGTCCACCAAGCATGTTCGCAATATCCGCCCACGACCCCGTCTCCCACGCCGACGGGCTGAGGCGCGTCAACGCCATCGCGCCAACGGGGAGAACGTATGAGATGGCCACCAGCAGCACCGCGCCCATTATGGCCCGGGGGTAAGTTCGCTGGGGCCGGTCTACCTCGGCCGCAATCGTGGAAGCGTTGTCCCATCCCATGTAATTCCACATCGCCACCAGCAGTCCGCCGATCAGATCGACGTGCGAGGTGGTCGGCGTGGTCACCGCGTGCGCCAGCGCTCCGTATTTCCAGGGAGCCAGCAGCACGATAACTGCGAATGGCGCGGAGAGAAAGAAGAAGAGCCAGACCGACGTGGTCGCGACGACCTTGACACCGGCGATGTTCAATCCTGCGCAGACCGTTACGACCGCCAATCCTGCGAGCACACCGCGATGTCCGACCGAGAACCAGGGAAAAAGACGCGAGAGGTAAAGGACAAACAGAGTGGGATAGATGGCCATGTCGAAAACGCTGGCCACCAGCGACAACCAGGCCTCTTGAAATCCCCAGCAGTCGCCCATTGCGCGCCGCACCCATGCGTAGTACCCGCCTTCCTCGGGCAGCGCGCTGGAGAGTTCACCGATCATGAAAGCTGTCGGCAAACTCCAGATCACAGGAGTGAGCAACAGGATGAGTATCGCTCCGCCGTAGCCCGCGCCGGCCACGACATCCTCCGTTCCGTACGCACCGCCGGAGACCATGAAGAAGGTGGCGGCGACCAATGGCCACAAGGTGATGCGCAGGGATTTCCCGCGAACCGCCGGCACCGGCTCGACAGAGCTGATCGGTTTGGCTGTGAAACGGTTGGCCGCGGACAACGCAGATTCCTGACAGACCTAAGGCTGCAAGAGAGCCGACGCCGTATTTTACCTGGGCCAGAAACCCAGGCAAGAAAGACTGAAGTGCGTCCGCTCCGCATGTGCAATTGGCCGCAGAACAACGGGAGAGGTAAGAAACCTTGACGCCCGTATCTCCATGGCACCCAACTCATCCACGACGCCTAATCCCAAACAGAAGCTGAGGACGAAGTAACGATCCTCCCAGCTAATCTGGGCTTACCTGTTTACGCACAGCCGAGGGCGAAGCCCAGCGCCCCGCAGATCTCCCTTAAGCGCTCAGAGCTCAGCATTGCTACCCGGCGTCCTAGATGGGCCTTGGAGACCGTGACCACATTGTGGAGATTGATGGCGCACGGATTTTTCATTCCGTCCTTCTCTGTGAGGAGGACTTCGGACGGCACACCGCGAACAGTGGAGGTGATGGGCGCCACAGTGACGGCGGACAAGTAGCCGATGGCGCTGTCCCTGGTGAGCACGACGACAGGCCTTTGCTTGTCGGGGTGGGGGAACCGGTATAAGCGGACTTCGCCGCGCCCTATCTCTCCGGCCACGATGCCACCCGTTCCCACGTCATAGCGTCGCCCGCGGCGTCCGGACGCCTGCGGTAACCGTGCCGATCGCGAGCCTCGATTTCGCACGCACGAAGGCGTTTTATGTATTCGCGAAGAGCCTCCCGAATTAGAGAGGAACGGTTGACTCGCGCCCGTTTGGCCGCTCCATTCGTGGCCCGAAGCAACTCCGAATCCAACACTACCTGGATGGTTTCCATGTTGTGGACGATACTCCACAATCGGATCCACAGTCAACGGGCCGCCACCAGGGTGCAACCACGCCTAGTCGCCTCTGCAAGAACAAGCCTGCGAAGCAACCTGGCGCCGGTCGGCGCTCTCGAGGCGATGTTGGCCGAAAGCAAGCCGGCTGCCTACTGGAGAGCGAGCCGCGCGCGCGCCAAGCCGAGAATGGCTTGGCGCGGCTCGGGTTCGGTCGCCGTTCGCTAGCGTAAGACCATGGCAAAGACGTTCCATCCCGAGCTTAGTGACCATACGCGTATTCACAAAGCCTTCCTTGATCTGGTTCAGGACGGCAACTCATAGAAGTAACCAGGTGTACCCCAAATATCATCGGGTTTTCGCGCGTTCGGCAGCTCTTTACCGTTCCTTCCACGTAGCGCGCTTGTGCATACTGCAGCCCGCCATGAGAGAGCCAAAACTCTGCGTCGTTCTGTTGTTGTGTTGTGCCCTGGAGATTTCTTCTGCCGCGCAGGATCGCGTGGCTGCAGCGATTGACTCTTTGCCATCGGTCAAGAGCATCGACCAGGTCACAATCTCGCCTGACGGATCCCAAGTCGCCTACATCGTAGGCGGCGAACTATTCGTGGCAGCGGCTTCCGACGGCGCATCGCATCGCATTGCGCCTGCCCAGAGCACGATTCGTGAAGTCACGTGGTCCGCAGACAGCCGTCACATTGCGTGGCTCTGCGATGTACCGGGAGAAAAGCCTGCTCCCCAATTGTGGTCTTCCTCGGCTGATGGCGCTGACGTTATGCGCCGCGCAATTTTCGACGGCTACGCGCAAATGCCTCGCTATTCGCCAGATGCAAAGAGGGTTGCGGTGCTCTACATCGAGGGTATGCCGCGCGACGCTGGCCCCCTACAGCCGATGACGCCCCTCGCCGGAGTTGTCGGTGCGAAGATTTACGAGCAGCGAATTACCACGATTGACCTGGCCACGAACAGACTTACACAAGTCTCGCCCGCCGACGTTTACGTCTATGAATACGATTGGCTGCCCGATTGTTCAGGCTGGGTCGCTACCGCGGCGTACGGATCCGGTGACAACAACTGGTGGATCGCGCGCCTATATGTTGTCAACGGCGCCAGCGGAGCTATGCGGGAGATCTACAAACCCAAGTGGCAGATCGCGGAGCCTCACGTCTCACCGGATGGCAAGTCCGTTGCGTTTATTGAAGGCCTCATGAGCGACGAGGGACTGACCGGTGGAGACGTGATGCTTGGGCCAACAGAGGGCGGTGCAGTGCGAAACCTCACGCCGGGAATTCCCGCGTCCCCCTCGTCGCTGTCCTGGAATTCAGCCGAACGCATCAGCGTCGTCGCCAACGTGGATGGCAATTCCGGCTATTCGGTGCTAAGTACCGCGGGACGTCAGCCGGGTGCTCGTTGGGAGGGTTGGGTAGGGGAGGAACTGATCGGCAATGCGACCCAGGTATGGGTTCCTTCAGCGTCTTTCTCGCACGACGGCTCGGTCAGCGCGGTGGTGCGTCAGTCGTCCCAAGTGGCCCCCGAAGTGTGGGCCGGCCCTGCTGGCGCATGGAAGCAGCTCACGCATCTGAATCAAGGCGCCCATTCGAGTTGGGGCGGGAGCCGAAATGTTCACTGGATGAGCGGAGACCAATCGGTGCAAGGTTGGCTGATGTTTCCCAAGGACTACGATGTTTCAAAAACATATCCACTCATCATCAGCGTTCACGGCGGACCGAGTTGGGCATGTCTGTCATCGTGGTCCACCGATCCGCTTGAGGACATGAGAGCGGCTTCGTTGCTCGGATGGTTCGTGCTGTGTCCCAATCCACGCGGCAGCTTTGGACAAGGCGAAGCCTTCACGCAGGGCAACATCAAGGATTTCGGCGGTGGCGACTATCGCGACGTTATGGCTGGTGTGGACGCCATGATCAAACAGTTTCCGATTGATCCCTCAAAGCTCGGTCTTCGGGGTCACAGCTATGGCGGCTACATGGCAATGTGGGCTGAAACCCAAACTACTCGCTTGGCAGCTGTCGTCGCGGGCGCCGGACTCTCCGATTGGCAGAGCTACTACGGCGTGAATGATGTTGACGAATGGATGATTCCGTTCTTCGGCGCATCCGTGTACGATGACCCGGCAGTGTATGAGAAATCTGATCCGCTGCATTTCGTGAAGAAGGTGAAGACGCCGACGTTGATCCTGGTTGGCGACCGCGACGGGGAAGTACCGATGGAGCAGTCGGTCGAGTGGTATCACGGGCTCGAGACGATGAAAGTTCCGGTGCAACTGGTCGTATATCCGAACGAAGGCCATCTGTTCAACACGCCGGCCGATGTACGTGACTACACGTTACGAACTCTGCAATGGTTTGATCGGTGGTTTTCTCAAAGCACCGCTCGATGAGCGGAGTGGAAGCCGAGCGGATCACGCCGCCATTTTGAGCCGAGCCTTCAGGCTGCGCGGCGTTCATACTGATGGTGCAGCCCGCCCAAGTTTCTGGCAGCTCCCTAACTCTGGGGGCTGGACGGGGTGATGAGCCATTTCGGCTGTGCTGCTGCGGATGGCAGATCGTCGGGAGTGCTCCCGATGAAAAATCGTTTTACGGTGTCGCGAACCGGCGAGACGGGTGTACTATGCTGTCGTTTTCGAGGTCAAAAAGGAAATTCCGGACTACATCTATTCCCCAACCTGGTTTAGCAGCGGGAGGCATTCTTACCGAGAAGGCTCAACCCGGACAGGTCGGTACCATTGCCATAACCAGGGAGAGTCTTAGAATTTTCCGATGGGGATGGACCATCTTCATGGTCCTGACGACATCGTTCCCGTACCTTTTGAATTTTGCTTCTACGCCGCCCGGCTATCGCTACACATGGATTGTGCCGCCATATCCTGAGGACCTATTCGGCTATATGGCCTGGTCACAGCAGGCAGCGCATGGGGCTTTGTTGTTCAAAATAAAATACACCGCACTGCCACAATCGGCGTTCCTATTCCAACCCTTATTCTTGATTTGTGGATGGGCCAGCAGGTTGTTTGCCTGCAATATTGGCGTCATTCACTTCGTCGTGAAAGAGGTCGGGGTCGTTTTGTTCTTCCTGGTTTTCTACAAGTACGCTGACTATCTTGGCCTCACCGCATTTCAATCCGTAGTAGCTTCCGTGTTAGTGAGCATCTCGTCTGGCCTGGGCGGCCTGATGGCCTTATTTGGTTGGGTTCGTGACTGGCCGACCATTTCGGCGGACATGCGGTTGCCTGAAGTGAGCACCTACTGGTCTCTGTTATGGAATCCATTATTTCCCTATTCGTTAGTTCTCATGTTGTTAACCATCTACTACCTGGATCGTGGTACCCGGGACAAGCGGAAGACAGACCTCTGGCTCGCAGGCTTGACGTCGGGCGTACAGGCTTTGGTCCACCCGTATTCCCAGCCCTTACTGCTTGCTCTTGCGGTAATCATGATTGCGGCGCGAAGAAGAACCGAGTGGCTGGGGTACCTGCTCCGCTATTTGGCAATTCTCACTCCGTTCGCCCTTTACATGTCTCTACTTTCAGTATTGCAGCCGGTGGTCGTGCAGCACAGTTCTCGCGGCGCTATGGACAGTCCCAGGATCGAGTGGTACCTGCTCGGCTTCGGCTTTCCATTGCTGATCTGGGCGGCAGGGTGGGGAGTGGATTGGGGACGATGGATGAGGCAATACTGGCAGGTCGTCTCGTGGTTCGTTGCGTCGCTGGGCCTCGCCTACCTTCCGTGCTGGTTTCAGAGGAAACTTATCTTTGGTGCGCACATACCCCTGTGTATCCTGGCTGCAATTTCCTTTGACCTGATATGGCAACAATGCTCAGGTGCGAGGACGGCCAAGTGGTTGCTCTCAGCTGCCACAGTGGTCGTGGTGCCATGTCTGGTGGTCACTCCAATCTATTTGCTGGTCAAGCAAAATAAAAAGGTTCGCGACAACATCGATGGCGCTTACTACATAAGCAATGGGATGGACGATGGCCTGAAGTTTTTGAAGCAGCATAGCAAACCCGATCAAATCGTTCTCGCCGGCTACGCGACCAGCAGCTTCATCCCTGCCTTTTCCGGCAATACCGTGCTATGGGGACACTGGGCCATGAATGTCGACTTGGACGCGCGACGGGATTGGTTCAATCAACTTGATCAAGTCCAGGGCTGGGGCGACGAGGCCAGAGCCAAGAAGTTTTGGGACTCTGGAATCGAATATATTTTTGCGGATGGTACCTTCAGGTTGGCGATTAAAAACAATCCATGGAAGTGGTGGGTCATCATCAAAGAAACGGATGAAGTCTTCCGCAACAGCACGGTCGTGATCTACAAGCGCCGGACAGGCTCTTGAGTTTTGCGATCTCCGTTCTTATCCGCACCTGCGCTGGTGCACCTCCGTTCGAGCGGCTTCCGCCACTCTACCCCAGAGGCCCTCGCTCCGGTCCGGGTTATAGTGTCCCGGACCATCATCACTTAATCGGCCCCATGCGCC
>Ga0181505_10497647_pt1 | contig 18923 bp, 15 predicted proteins | sample PEATcosm2014_Bin_5_FD_127743 | JGI IMG/M metagenome (GOLD analysis project Ga0181505, IMG submission 127743) | Metatranscriptome of peatland microbial communities from MTU Mesocosm Facility, Houghton, MI, USA - PEATcosm2014_Bin05_30_metaT... | ecosystem: Environmental > Terrestrial > Soil >...
CACCGTCACCTGTTCCTGCAACCCCGCGCTGCAATTACTGCGGCATGTGCCGTCGATCTGGATCATGCCTTCGTATCCTTCGCCGGAAAGCTCGGCGCGCGCGACACCGATCGTGCCGCCAGTGATCTTCAGCACATTGCCTGCTCGGGCGCCCAAGCGCAGCAGATCGACTGGTGCCAGTCGCGCAATGGCGTGGCCGATATCCTCGACGCGCGCCTCGGCAACGCGCAGTATGACACTCGCCGCGAGAGAGGATGGAGGGGTTTCCGTCATGGCGCCAGTCGAAACCTGCGACCGCCGGGCGAATCCGTCGAAGCGCGCCTCCGCCGGCGGCTGTTCCGCGTGCTGCGGATCGCGAGAAGCGGCGGCAACACCGGCGATGTCATTTGCCAGTTCGGTCAATCCAATGATCCCCAAATTAGTAGACTCGGTGGCCTGCCTTCACCCTTGGCGGGTAGCCGCCATCTTCCAATGCAAAGCGATCGCTATCCCACATGATGGCGAATCGCGAACAGCCGGACTACGGAGAAGATCCTCCGTTATTCAATCTCGTCGAGCACGATTTCTTCGACGTCTTCAATGTGCCGCCGCATGGCTGCCTTTGCGGCTTCTGCATCCTGATGCTTGATCGCAGCGAGAATCCGCCGGTGGCCAGCCAGAGACTTTTTCGGTCGCCCTTCCACCTGCAAAGAGCGCTCACGCGTTTCGCGCAGCAGGTCCATGAGAATGTCGAGCACCTTCAGCACGACACTGTTACCGGAAGCCAGAGCGACGCTGTAATGGAATTCCGCATCCTCGGCGATGGTCGTTTCTCCACGAGACAGCTTTCGTTCCTGCCGTTGCAGAATCTCTTCCATCTCCGAGATCTCGTCGGGAGAAGCGTGTGTGGCGGCGCGCGCTGCCAGGGGTGGCTCCAGCATCTTGCGAAAATCCAGAAGCTCGCTGACCAGTGCCTGCCTCTGCTTCAGGGCATTCGAAAAAGGATTCACCGACGAGTCCGCCGATATTTCGCGAACGATCGTGCCAGCACCTTGACGCGGTTCGACCAAGCCCATCAGTTCGAGACCCCGAATCGCGTCTCGAATGGAGCTGCGGCTTACTTGGAGCATGTCCGCCAATTCGCGTTCCGAAGGCAGTTTATCCCCAGGTTTCAGCTTCTTCAGGATCAAACGTTCGATCTGCCTCGCGACTTCTTCGTAGACTTTGTTCTTTCGAACAGCCTCGAAGTCGGATTTGAGAGGAATGCCCAACCCACCGCTCCAAGTGGTCCGATAAGTAGACCAGCTAACCAGAGGAGTATACCCCCGTTGTCAAGCCCTAGCAAATATTTTTGTAGCAGGGAGTGGCATCGGGACAAGTCCGCTCATTTTGCTTGCTGCCGAACTGCACACTCCGCCAGTAGCTTCGTGCAGTTGTATACGGTTCGCGTACAGGTCATGGACAGCCCAACACGCTCTCCCAATTCCACGACCGCGCCCACCAGCGCTTCCAATTCCATAGGCCGTCCGGCTTCGAGATCTTGCAGCATTGAGGTTTTGTGCTCGCCAACTTTTTCCGCACCGGCGATTCGCTGATCGATAGAAACAGGTAACTCCATGCCCAACTTGCGCGAAACCTCTTCCACTTCCTGCATGATACTCCGGATCACCGAGCAAACTCCCGGATCACGCACCATCTGCACCAGCGTGGCGCGCGTCAGGGCGCTGACCGGATTCAGGGAGGCATTGCCCAGAACCTTGACCCAAATCTCGTGGCGGATGCGAGTGGTGACCGGACAGCGTAATCCGGCGGCGATGAGCGCCTCGGCAATTCGGCGGAGGCGATCGGAGCGCGTGCCCTCCGGTTCGCCGAGAGAAATGCGGTTGCCCTCGATGTGTTGAATCACTCCGGGGGAGGGAATCTCGGTGGAAAAGTAAACGATCGATCCGACCACCCGGTGCGCTTCGATAGCTGAGGAGATCACGCCGCCGGGATCCACGCGCTCAAGACGTAATCCTTCCCATTCGCCACCGAAACCCTGGAAGTACCACCACGGAATTCCATTCTGTGTGCTAACGACCGTGGTGTCTGACCCTAGAACCGGCTTCAAGTGCGGCGCAAGTTGCGGCAGGCCGTGGGCCTTCACCCCAAGAAAGACAACGTCTACCGGGCCCACTTCTTCGAGGGAAGCGGCGATTGTGGGCCGCGCCACAAAATCTCCCTCGGGACTCTTAACCTGCACCCCGCGCTCCTGCATGGCGCGAAGATGCGGCCCGCGCGCGAAGAGCGTGACGTCGAATCCGGCATGCGCCATGCGCGCACCGATGTAGGCTCCGATGGCGCCCGCCCCCGCGATCAGGAATCTCATTGTTGGTCATCCGTGAGCGCGGTGGCGACGGCGCGACGGCGAATTTTTCCGGTTGAGGTAGTGGGGATGCTGTCCACGAAATAGATCTTTTTAGGGCATTTATACTCTGCTAGGAACTCGCGGCAGTGCTTGATAAGTTCTTGCTCGGTGGCTCCGTGGCGTTCGTGCAGAACCACGGCGGCAGCCACTTCTTCGCCCAGGGTGGGATGCACGCAGCCAAACGTGACCGCCGCCGCCACTGCAGGATGCCTCAGCAAAACCTCATCGACTTCGTGAGGCGCGATGTTCTCCCCTCCACGAATGATGATGTCTTTGATGCGGCCGGTTAAATGCAAATAGCAGTCAGAGTCAAGGAAGCCTTGGTCGCCGGTGCGGAACCATCCGTTCACAAAAGCGCGAGCGTTCGCTTCGGGATTGTTTTCGTATCCACGAAATACATTCGCCCCTTGGATCGCGATCTCACCGCGCTGGTCGGTGCCGAGATGATTGCCGTCCTTGTCCATGATGCAGATGCGCAAGCCAACGCCGACCCCGACAGAACCGGGCTTGCTATGCCGCGGCGGTAGAGGATTCGAGGTCATCTGGTGGGCCGCTTCGGTCATACCGTAGGCTTCCACGAAGGGCACGCCAAAGACATCCTCGATTTTGTGAATGAGTTCCGGCGACAAGGGCGCGCTGCAGGAACGGAGGAAGCGCAGCGTCGCAGCCTCTGGGGGCTTGTGGCGGCTGCGGGCCATCAGAAGCTGATGCATCGTCGGCACTCCCGAATACCAGGTCACGCGATTCTCGCTCACCGTTCGCCAGAAAGAAAGCGCGTTGAATTTTGTGGGAACAACCACCGTGCCACCGGAAAGCAGAGTCGCCATGGTTGAGCCAATCAACCCATGAATGTGGAACAGCGGCATGATACAAAGCGAAACATCTTCCCCGGTAAGTGCGTACGTGTTTGCAATATTTGCCGAGGATACCGCCAGGTTGAAATGCCGCAAAGGCACACGCTTCGGACGGCCAGTGCTTCCGCTGGTGTGCAGGACCAGTGCAATGTCGTCGGCAGTGGGCGCGGTTGCGGTAACGCCGGTTGGCGCGCCGGCCAAGTGAACCTCACCCTTCTCATTCATTTCTACCGAGAGCACCGGGATCTTGCGGTCCGCCGCCGCTGTGCGCACGAACTCGGCGCCTACCGGCGGGCAAAGCAAAATCTTCGCGTTGGTGTCTCCTAGGAAAAAATGGAACTCTTCATAGGGATACGCAGGATTCAAAGGGGCTGCAGTGCCCGCGATGGAAGCTGCGAGAAAACTGACAATCGCAGGCAATCCGTTCGGCAATACGATCGCCACAGCATCGCCACGGCGTATGCCGGCGGAGGCCAATGCGTTCGCCATCGCCAGAACCTGATGTCGGAGGGAATCATAAGTGACATGGATTCCAAGCTCGGGAACCACAATTGCCGTGTGACTATCGGCGAAGTGTAAAACGTCAAGAAGCGTGTCAACCGACTTTAGTGTCATTCGTTCTCGCCTCTAGCGAGGGTTTGATGATTGCCCGGCTTATCTGTTGTCCGCCAAACGAAAGGAATGTGACGGCATTGTTAATCTTCCGTCAAACGCGCTGGCACGATCCCGTGAGTCTAGATTGAGTAGCCCTCTGCGCTCAGGGTCTTTTTGAACTCCTTCAGGAAAAATTGCACATTATCTTCGGTAGCCAATGGGCCCATCACTCCAATGCGGAAGACTTTGCCCGCGAGCGGCCCGAAACCGCCAGCGATTTCGATCCCGGGTTCGTCCAACAGGCGTTTGCGAGCTTTGGCCTCGTCAACACCTTGGGGCACGCATACGGTATTCAGGGTCGCGATTCGATGCGCTTCGGGGACGTGCATGCGCAGACTCATTGCTTCGACGCCCTTGACAAAAGCCCGGTTGCAACGGCGATGCCGCTCCCAGCGGTTCTCGATTCCTTCCTCGGCGATCACCATGAGCGCTTCGCGCAAGGCGTAAAACATGGAAATCGGTGCCGTGTGATGATAGCGGTGTGACACCGTCGAGTAATCGTGAATCAGTTTCAGATCGAGATACCAACTGCGCGATGGAGTAGTGCGGGCACGCAGGAAATCCATAGCCCTCGGCGACATCGCCATGGGAGATAAACCTGGAGGACAACTCAGTCCTTTCTGCGTGCAACTGTACGCGACGTCGATTCCGGTCCGGTCGAACTCCACTGGAACTCCGCCCAGCGATGTGACGCAATCCGCGATCGCCAGAGCGCCAGCGTCGTGAGCCGCGGCGCAAATCGCACGGCCCGCTTGCAGCGCTCCAGTCGAGGTCTCGGCGTGAACATAAGCCACAACTTTGGGCTTCTCACGACGGATGAATTCTGTAGCTTCATCATCCGTGAAGGTCTCACCCCAACCCTTCTCGAAGCGCACGACGTTCGCTCCCTGCCGCTTCGCCATCTCCGTGAGACGATCGGAGAAATATCCGTTTGCGAACACAGCGAACTTGGCTCCGGGCTGTACGAAGTTGGCCACAGCAGCTTCCATGCCCGCGCTGCCGGTGCCGGAAATCACGAGCGTGGCGCCGTCACTGGTTCCGAAGGTGGTTTTGAGTAATTGCTGGACATCTCCCATCACTTGGATGAAGTAAGGGTCGAGGTGTCCGACAATGGGCTTCGAGAGCGCCTCGTAGACGCGCGGGTGAACCATGCTGGGTCCCGGACCGAACAGATAACGGCGAGGCGGTTGCAGGGCGGGCAAGTGAAGTGCAGTGGTCTGTTCGATGGCGCTCATAGTCCTCATTTCCGGTTAAACATCTACTCAAGAATATTACGGCACGGAGCGGGCAGTCTCCAGAATTCCACCCAAGCCGCAATCCCCGAAGCCTAAATCGGTGAGTGGTGTCGGTGCACAATCATTTCCTCGGCGATACGGCGAGCTTCGGGGAGAGTAGATGCGGCTTTGCGATCAATCTCTGCCGGCAGATCTTTTTGAATTTTCGCCAGCTCCTCGTCGAAAATACGGGTTACCAATTCGGAAGAGTGCTCGACGGGCTTTCCACGATCGCCATTCACTCTGACTTTGTGTTTTACGCGCTGCGCAATCATCAAGCGGTAGATGCGGTCGGTAGCCAGGTCTTCCATGTAGCCGTCAAGTAGGCTGGCGCCTTTTCCGTTGAGCACTCCGTTGCGATAACGAATCACGGTGCGAACGGCCGCCCGCGTTCCTGCAAGTGTTGTGGTGCCAACGCCTTTCGGGATTGGCCGCAGGTCGGGATGGGAATTCGGCAGCTTGGGCCGTTTTGCAATTTGATTGGGATAGGGAAACTGGGCAACTGCGATCTCATTTTGATCGGGGTGACCGGTCCAAGCTCCATCCATAAGGCAGTCGGCTTCGTTCTTCTTGTCCTGCTTGAGGACCTTCAGCGCTCGCTCGTTTAATTCCGCGTCGGTGCGGCTGGGATAAAGCGCGGTCATTCCTCCGATCGCGTGGGCCCCGTGCTTGTGGCAGATTTCCGGCATCAGCGTGCGGAAATTCTGGAAGAATGCGACATCGTGCGGGATCGTATTGCGATCCGGCAAAATCCAATTGGGATCCTCGATCATGAAATGAATCAGCGACGCCATGTAATCCCAGCGGCCCAGATTCAATCCCAGGCAATGGTCGCGCAGATTGAAAAGGAATTCCTCCATCTGATAGGCCAGCGGGTGAGCCTCCACCAGTGCCATGCATTTGATGTAGTCCTGCGGCAGGCTCTTATGTTTCGCGAAAGCCTGGAAGAGATCACGCCACCACAAGCATTCCTCAGCAGACTCGCTCTTTGGGATGTACACAGAAAAATTGTGCGGCAACCATGCCGGATCGATCTGGTACCAGATCAGGGCCAGATCGAACAACGACGCCGACATAGCCTCGTTCTTGATAACCCCACCTTGGCTGATGTGCAAACCGCGGGGACGCACCCAGGTGACGGTTTTCGAACGCTGCACCGTGACTTTCTCTTGGCGCTTCTTGTCGTCGTAGCAGAGCTCATACTTGTAGGCGGCCATGGTGTTTTCTATCGCCAGCATGATGTGATCCCAGGTGTTCGCCGTGGAATCTTCCAGGTCGATCATGACCGCGGGAGATCCGGAGTTCAGTAGTTTTACCGTCAACTCCCCATCGTCGGCGGGGCCGGTCATCTGATTACGCTGATCCGCGCACCAGTCGGGCACTTGGATTCGCCAATCACTCGTGGTCGCTTCCGAGGCTGGCAGATAGTCTGGCGCATGCCCGCGATGTGACGCCTGCAACACATCTACGCGTTTCGCTATCAGCTTTTGCTGCCAGGGAGTGAATTGTTTGTGGAGCGGCAACAAAAACTCGAGAAATCCCTTCGGGAGGTCTTTGTCGGGATTCACGCCGGCGGGCGCGTAGTTCATGCCCTGCGGGGTCATGGATTTAGTATCCACCGCTACTAGATTATGAAAATTCGAAACGTTTCGCTCGGATATCGGCAGGGCAATTATAACTCTCCCCAGAAGACTGTGCGCACGCGAGAATGCGCTGAGAGCCGCCAATCACAAGGCTCTGTGATTTGAGTCGCTGGAATACTAGCGAACCGTGACAAAGAAGTATGCGCTCATCGAGATGCCCACGCCGATCACGATCATCCGCACCTTCCGGGGGTCGGCCTTCTGCGCGTAATGCGCACCGAACCAGCCCCCGGCAAGGGAACCTACGATCATCACGACACACTGTGGCCACAACACAGCTCCGGCCACGATAAAGGTGACCACTGCAGCCGCGTTAATGGCGACGGCGAGCAATGTTCTGATCGCACCCATAGCATGAATGTCACGCATTCCCAGCATCGCGAGCATGGCCAGCGTCATGAATCCGATCCCAGCGCCAAAATATCCGCCATAGACTGAAACCAGCAGTTCCGCGATCGAACTCACGAGGATCGCATGCCACGAGGTGTTCCGCAGATCGTCAATGACTGCGGTCTTGCCGGCGATTGAGCGGATCGAATTGCCGAAGGCGAACAATAGGGTTCCGCTTAGCAGTAGCCAGGGGACGAGGCGCAGAAAAGTATGCTGCGGGGTTCTGAGCAACAGCAGGGCTCCAGCCCAGCCGCCACCAACACTGGTCACCAGCAAGGGGGCCAGGACGCGGGCCGGTGCGTTCAGCCGCTTTAGGTAGGCGATGGTGCTGGCCGCCAACCCGGGCCACAGCGCGACCGTATTCGTTGCATTGGCTAATACGGCTGGGATTCGAATGAACAACAGTGCCGGAAAGGAAATGAAACTGCCGCCGCCGGCCAAAGCGTTCAGCGCGCCGGCGATTACAGCGGCGAAGAGCAAGAAGATGGCCTGACCGAAGTGCAAATCCATACGGGGCAGAGGAGCGCGATCCAGAGAAGCCCACTTGACGGAACAGCGAACCAAACTTGGCAATAATTTATCAGGAATTGTCCCTCATCAGGAATTTGTCCCTGAAGGCTACGAACCTCCCTGCCTGCACCCAAAGCCGCCACCTCTAACGACTCGGTTAATGTGATTTAAATCACAGATGTAAACCACGATTAACCTCGTGTGAGGCCGAGAACCCGAGTCTTCCAAAAATTTCTTGACAGTAATCGCGGTGATGTAGTACTACTTCGCCCCGGTGGCAATGGTCCGCTTTTCAGACCGGCTAAGAAATCCATTTCGCAATCTTGCGATATTTATAGCCTTTCGGCCGACCAAATGAAGCGGGGCCTTCGCCTTGTGTGCCTGCCCGCCGGAAGGCAGTGCCCTTTAGCCATCACCTCGGAGAAGAAACACATGCGCTCGCTAACAGCGTTTTTCGCGCTTCTGGTCGGTTTCATGATGCCAGCTTCGCTCGCCCACGCTCAAGGCACAGAATCCGCGAGCAAAACCAGCGGGTCAGCGCCGGTGGCCGCGACGAAGGAAGAGGTCAATCAACTGCGCAGCGAGGTCGCGGCGCAGCGCCAGACCATCGAGGAGCTGAAGGCTTTGGTCGAGAAGCTGGCAGAGGGAAAGACTGCGGCAGCTAACAGCGCCCCGGTCCAGATTCGGCCCGTGGCAGATTCCGCTTCGGCGGAAACCAATTCGCACCCCGTTGATGCTCCCGGCGCGAGCACGGCTCGGCTGATGAACGCGGTTCTCCTGGAGGCAGCTCCTGAGCCAGCTGCGGTCGTGGATCAGGCTCCGCCCGCTGCAGCTCCGAAGAAAGACGCTCCGCTCACGGCGGGATGGAACGGGGAACACTTCTTCATCCGAAGCGCCGACGGACAATTCAGCATCAGCCCCTATGGATACGTGGATAATGACTACCGGGCGTACAAGGGCGATGGCGCACCCGCCGACACATTTGTTTTGCGCCGCGCTCGCTTCGGTTTTCAGGGCAATTACGGTTCCCATTTCGATTTTGCACTGCTCACGGACGCTGCCGCCACTACCGGTTCGGTCGTGCGCGACGTTTACCTTAACGTAAGAATCCGGCCTGAGTTCCAATTTCAGGCTGGACAATTCAAGGTGCCCTTCGCTCAGGAGGCCGGAACGGGTGCAACCAACCTGGACTTCGTAGAACGCGGGTTCCAGTCAATGTTGTACCCGTCAGCAGCTTCCGCGTACCGCAGCCCCGGCGTCGCCTTGCATGGCGACATTGATGGTGGCGTAGTGCAGTATTGGGTGGGGGCGTTTAACGGCAAAGGGTACGCACTAGTCAACACGACCAATCAACCGGAAGTCATTGGGCGGCTTCGCTTCTATCCGTGGCGCAAATCCAAAAGCGACTGGCTGAAGCAACTTGCCTTCGGTGGATCCATTGACCGTGCGCGCTCCCGGGGTCTTTCTGGGGATCAGAGCTTTAGCGGCACGCTGCCCGATGCAGCTTACACGTTCTTCCCGCAGTTCGCCATCAACGGACCGATCCAGCGCTACAACGGTGAGTTTACTTACCTCAAGTCGGGGTTCGCTTTGCGCGGCGAATTCGATCAACTGAATATGTCCCGTAACAATGTCGGCTCCGAGCAGGCGGGAGGGCTTGGCTTCATAAGTCTTCCGTCAATCATTGCCAAGGCTTGGGACCTCAGCGCGACCTATATGATCACGGGCGAAAAGCAGCCGGAAAACGGCACACCGCGGGTGAAGCACCCGCTCTTTGGGCCCGATACGCCCGGCGGCAAGGGACGCGGGTTGGGAGCGTGGGGAGTCGGTGTCCGATTCATGGGCATCCAGGCCAACGAACCGGGCGCGAATTTCTTGGACTATTACACGCCGGGTTATGTGCCTACGTTTAATTACCACACGTTCGAATACACCGCTGGGGTCACCTGGTATCCCAATTACTGGGTCAAGTACTCGGTCAATCTGGGTATTGATCAACTGAAGGATCCCAGCACGATAGGCGCGGTGCCCCAGAACTATTATGTGGTTCTGCAACAGTTACAGTTCAGGTTCTAAAGGTGGTCCGCTCGGATATCACTTAGGAATGGAACGGTCAACAGGTTTGGTAGTCGGCAGGGCTGGTAGCAGCTGGTCCTGTAGAGAAATCGCAGGAGGGAATTTGATGAGACCGAGGATTCTGCTTAGCATTCTTATCACGGCGTTATTTGTGATCATGAGCGGCTGCGGCACAACGCCGAATTGTCCCACTTGCGGCACCACGGTCAATGGCGCATACACCATTATCAACGTCATTCCGGTGCCCGAGCACAATTCGACCGGCGAGCCCGGCGGTCCATTCAACTCTTTCGACATTAGCACGATCGCCCCAAACCCGGCCGTTTCAGGCCACTACCTGGACTATATTTCCGACCGCATTGGCATTGCCATGCAGGTGATCGATACGTCTCAGGACCTCGCTGTGTTTTCGATTCAAGGACAGAATGGCGTCTCCGATGCTGGTAATGGGGCCAGTCCATGCCCCACAGTCCCGCAACCCGGCTATACCGGGCCCCCACCGACACCCAGCGTGGAGGTTATTCCTCCGACCGTTGACGTGTTTGGCAATTTCGTCAGGTATGCCTGCAGGACCGATGTGTCTTGGGAGGGCGGCCCGACCTTCCATCTGAACACGGGCTTTGGTCCCAGCGGCAACCTCGGAGGGTTCCCCGGCGCCCAGTGCTGCGCTTCACGCGCCAACGGTGTGAATCCCATGTCCGGACCGGATGGCAACACCACCACGCCCGACGGTAAAGTCCTCTTTGTCGGCAACGGCAGCTCCAACGTTATAGTCTTCGACCTGACCACGATGAATCTGGGCACCAATCCGGTGACTCCGCCAACCGTTCTTGGCACCATACCTACCGGCGTTTCGGCAGACTACGACGGACCGCAAGGAATCTCGGGTTGCATCGCTTCATGGAACGGCGAAGCCGGTTCGGCGGCGGATTGCGGCGATGATCGTGCTGACGAAATGGCCTACGATCCCACTCATCATGTACTCGCAGTGATCAACGGCGATCCGGGACTGCCCTTCATCACTTTCATCGACATGCAGTACATTGTGGGCGCAACGCCACCGAGGACGTCGCCCGCGGACCCGTTGGGCGTGGGGGATCTCCATTGCTTGCCGATTGACCAAGCGCTGGCCTATGGTCCGTATCCGGTCGGATACAGTCCCGCCACTGGCACTTATCCTTATCCCACTGTGCCGGGAGGTCCTTTTGGCTATCCGCTTCAAGGATCAGGGACGGGAATTATCGGAACCGGCACTGGTGGCAACGGCCAGACCCTGCCATCACCGGCGTTGGACCCCAGCGCCGGCGGCTCGTTTAATCCCCCGCGGTGCATTATCGGGCAAATCTATTACGATGGCGCTGGAGGCGCGGCATCAGGAGGACTCGGCCTTACTACCGGCGTCCCGGTGGATACGGTCGGAAACACCTTCCCCTGTCCAGATCCTTCCAATCCGCACGTTTTCAGCGGCGTATCGGGATCTGCGGCGGCTGACGGCCCGGCCGGGCTGCCCGGCATCGGCACAACTCCAATGGGTGTTTCCTACGTAATTCCCTGCCATCACGGCCCCATCATCAGCTACAACACCGGCGCGTTCTGTAGCCAAACTCCGCCATTTTCGGACAGCAGTTGCGCTGGCGCCATAGCACCGGCTGGGTTGGGCGCAATGACCTATGATCCGAACAGCGGCTACTGGTTGCTGACCAACGAAAATTCCGTTGCTAACACAGTCATCGGCAGCCTTGATGCGATTGATCTTCAACTTGGAACCGGCAATGGGCCTGTGGTGGTAAACAGTTTTCCCATGTACGACTGCATGCCTACCAGTATTGTGCAAGGACCGGGAGATAATTTCCTTGTCGGCTGCGCCGATCATGATGGCCAAACATTTCCAGCTAATGAATACGTGATCAGTAACACTACGAGCGGCAACATAAACTGCGTGCCGCCGAATTCCGGGATACAGAATGCGCCGCCGAATGCCAACTGCCTGGAAATCACGCAGGTCGGTGGCGTGGACGAGGTTTGGTATAACCCGGGCGACAACAAGTACTATCTCGCGGCGCGCGATTTTCTTCCGAATGCGGTCATGGGCGTCATTGACGCCAAGACAAACCAGTGGCTGTACAACATGCCGACCGGATCGAATGCACACAGCATCTCGGTAGACCCAAGCACAAACCATGCTTTTGTGCCGCTTCAGGCTGGTACGGTTTGTTCAACGCTAGCCTCTGCCGGATGCGTCGGCGTTGCCGCGGAGCAATGAGGAGCCCGCTAGCGGCGGTGATATAGTTGGCTGAGACGCGAGACTTGGAGAAGCTTCGCGTCGGAAGTGGTGATGTGATTTATGAAGACTTTTAAGGGCTCCCTTCGCGCTCGTGCACTCGCGTTCTCGCTTCCGCTGTTGCTCGCCTCGCTGGCCAGCGCGAGCGACCAACCCGCGGCAAAACCCACGGACGTCCCTGCAACCGTCATCGCCCACTTGCCATTGCCGCAGGCCACCGGAAGTCAGATGTTGTTGCAGAAGGAAAAAGGCAAACAGTATCTATACGTGCAACAAGCCGGGAAGCAAGGGTTCATGATCGTGGACGTGAGCAAGCCGGACGAGCCGAGCCTCCTGAAACGGACGGCGGAAGCAAATCAGGCAACCGCCGGAAACTTGCAAGTAGTCAGCCCCGACGTCGCGATCGCCGAGGCTCCGGAAAAGACTCCGACCACCCTGACCAGCAATAGTCATCCAACCGAAACTGTTCGGGTGCTTGACCTGAGCGATCCGCGGAATCCAAAGACACTGGAGACCTTCAACAAGGTCACCAGTCTTCTCCCCGACGGAGGGCACGGGCTCATCTATCTCACCAACAACGACGGCTTATGGATTCTTCGGTACGACCACCCGTCCCGGTTCGAGCCAGCCAAGAAAAAGCCGCCTTGTGACTCCGAGGCGGAGATTCAAGCTATGCCCCCGGACTGCCAGTGAGCGCACCGAGCCTAGGATAACTAAAGCCTACCTATCTCGAGACATCGCGAACTGAACAGTCCTTGTCAAGGGTCTTGATCGATGTAATGGTCAGAGTAACCGGAGCTGCGGAACCCACCTTATTCATCGCATCGGAGCTGCTAGCCATTGTCGGCGACTCGTTCCCGGTTACCTCCACTCGCTGTCCCAGATAGTGGCGGAGCTTTATCTTGTGGCTCCCCTGCAGCTCATAGGTTACGGCCGGATCCTGCTTCATCAGTATGTAATCGCCACTGGATCTGCTGACGCAGCCCTGCATGGTTACTTCTCCTTTGGAATCTTTCGAGTCCCGCTGGCCAGGGTTGGAGGGATTGCTGTCCTGCGCCAGGAGAAAGCTTCCCGAAAGCAACAGAGCGCACAATAACGTTCTCATAGAGAGTTCTCCTCTCAGAGGATGGGATTGCAACGCTGCTGCCATGGTTGCACTAAAATTTCGGGCGACGGCGGGCTACTTGACGCGAGTCTCCTGATAATGCAGTTCCTTCCATTGGCCGGCGCGCTTCACCCATACTTCACTGATATAGACCCTTGAGTAGCGTATTGCCGACTTAGGCGGAAACTGCATGGTGCTCTCGTAGATAACCAAGGCAGCATCCGGCCCCAGCGGAATTGCCTTGAGCCCCCACAGGGTATAGTTGAAGACATTCGTGTTTGCCAGCTCGTTCAAAGCTTGAATCTTAGTGCGCTCTCCTCTGCCATCGACTTCAACCCCCTGGTAGTCATCCGCCAACAATTCGCCATACGCTTTCCTGTCCTTGTTCTTCAGCGCTTCCCATTCAACTTTAATTTTCGATTCGAACATGTCGGTCAGACTGGAGTCGGCGGAAGTGCTGCTCGATGGCGGGCTGTCGTCAGCCTTAGCGGGCATCGCTGGTGTTTGCGCCGGGGACAAAGACGTTAGCACCGCCGCGACACAAGCGAATACAAGGCACTTTCTCATAATTCCACCATCCGCCAAAACGCAACGAATCTTGCCCAGGAGCCTACCAAGTTTCGCGCAGCGGAACCTATCGCAGGTCGTTGACTTTCTTTCGCACTGCCGCTAGCAGTGGCGCAGGCAGTTCGGCGTAGCCTTCCTGAGCCGCATATTGCTGGCCATCTGTGTATATCCAATTCAAGAGATCCACGAGCGCAGCTGTGCGAGCGGAATCAGACGATTGAGTTCGAAGGTAAATCCAGGTGAAACTGGTGAGGGGAAAAGAATCAGCTCCGGGTGCGTCGACCAGCGAGGCTGAGAAGTTATTCCATCGCGGCGCTTCCGTCGCTTTGCACGCCGCATCAATACTCTCACTGGACGCCTTAACAAACTTGCCGGCGGCATTCAGAACCGCAGCTTGGGGGATGCTTCCCTTCACCGCATATTGATATTCAACGAAGCCGATGGAGCCTGGGTCGCTTCTTACCTTGTCCGCCATATCGGAACTACGTTCCGCCGGCTCCCCAACCGGCCATTTAGGGGAAGGAGTAACGCCAACTTGGGCGCGAAATTTAGAACTCACCTTGGAGAGAAAGTCCGTAAATACGTAGTTGGAGCCTTTCCCTGCGGGGCGGTTGATCACCTGGATCGGAAGACTTGGCAAAGTGATCTCTGGATTGAGCTTTGCGATCTGCGGCGCATTCCACGTCTTCACGTCGCCAAGGAATATCTCCGCCAACACATCCCCCGAAAGCCGAAGCTGCTGGTGGACATCGGGAAGATTGTAGATGGGAACGATGGCAATGAGCACCACCGGCACTTCGATCAAACCGCCCTCTCTTCGCTCCTTATCCGTGAGCTGCGCTTCTCCGGCGCTAAAATCGCCTGCGCCATGAGAGATTTGTTTGATCCCTTCGCTGGTTCCGACGGGCAGGTAGCGCATCTGAACGGTGCGGTTCCGCTTGGCATACTCCTGTGTCCACCGGTTGTAAATAGGAGCCGGGACACTCGATCCGGAACCCACGAGGACAATCGCGTTTTGGGCCCGGGCAGGAGCGCTTTGCAGGCCGAGGGTAAGAAGGGCCAGCAGAAGGATATACGAGGGCAAATAGTGACTGGGGTGTGGTTGCGTAATCTTTGATGCCGAAAATCTTGCTGGCCGCTTCATATAGTTAGTTTCTCCTAATTGGGGCTGGGTTTCTAGACGAACCCTCCCTGACCGCCACAGGAGTGCCGACAGCTGGCGACTGTACTTACCATCAAGTTACCATCGTTTGGAAGTGAACCCAACTGTCGTGTGCGGGAAACTGTTGTCAGACTAGAGACGGCCAGCAATCCAATAGGGTTCGCCGTGCACAACTATGGGAGCAGGGTTAGTGTTAAGATGCAAAACGTTCCGTACCTCGTGGACCAGAATTGACGGTATTCACGCTCGCGCCCAGGGTTCGCGGAACGGTGTCGCCGAAAGTCCAACCACGTTATGTCGCACAATGACGTTGAAACCTTGGCGCGTGAACTATTGTCGGCGTATGAGACGGGCAAGATGGTCGTCATCCCTCCCTCGGAGCGCCCCGGCTTCGGCCTCGACGCAGCGTATGCGGTTGAATCGAACCTCAAACAGTTCCGCGAAGCTGGAGGACACAGAGCCATTGGCCGCAAGGTTGGTTATGCCAACAAAGCTATGTGGCGTGTGCTCAAGCTTGAGACTTTGGTTTGGGCCCACATGTACGACGACACGGTGCACTTCAGCGACGGCAATGCCGCTACGCTGGCGCTCGCACATCCCCGTTCGCTGAAGATCGAACCCGAGATTGTTTTCGGCTTGAAACTGCCGATCATAGGGCAAGGCATTGATGCCGCCGCTGCGCTCGCATCCACGGATTGGCTGGCGATCGGATTCGAAATCATCGATTGCCCCTTTCCGGAATGGAAGTTTCAGCCCAGTGATTTCGTCGCATCCTTTGGACTTCATGCGGCGCTGGTAATAGGAGAGCGGGTGCAGGTACGGGCCGACCGCATCGCCTCACTGGTGGACGAGCTACCGCGATTTAAGGTTCGCATGTCGAAGAACAGAGCGTTTGTGGAAGAAGGATCCGGCAAGAATTCTTTGAAGAGTCCGGCCTTGTGCCTGGCAGAGCTCAGCGCCGCCATCGTACGGCGATTCCCGAACGAGCCGCTGGCCGCTGGAGAAATAGTCAGCTCAGGAACGCTCACGGCAGGACATCCGACCGACAGAGGCGATCTCTGGACAGTTGAGGTCGACGGGCTGCCGCTGCCGCTGCCGCCGCTGACACTGCGCCTGTCTTGATCCATAGGAAAAATAAAATCTGTTTCAAGGAATCTGGGAGCTGCTCATCGCTTTTGACCGTCTCCACAAACTGCTAAATCAGGCTGGTACTCGCCAGATAAATCTCCGGCGCTCCAATTGAACACCGGCTCAAGCCCTTCCGACTTTAGCTTGGCGGAGTAGATCGGAGCATCGTACGAACGAGCCGTAAACTGGCATCCACCGTGCTGAAGTGAATAACCACCCGGCGTGGTGGCACAGTTGAGCGTGAAGAGACAGCCACCTCCTCGGGCCAGCTCAACGCATGCGCTCCAATCTTCCCGCGTGCTCGCAAAGGCTGCAGTCGTCGGCGAAAAGATGTTATGAAGAGCAACGGTCACTAGAAACTCCTGACGAGTGGGCGTGTAAGGGGTTTCTTGAACTACCGCTCCGGGTGCCAGCTTGAGGCGCGGAGTACCGAGAATGGTGGCACCATCTCCGTAGTGCTGCTTCAGGTATTCCTCATGCAGCATCAGCATGGCCCAGTCCCGCCTCCAGTCCGACAGTCCCGAGAGCACTCCGACGCCCACGTGCTCAATACCGGCCGCTAGCATGCGTTCATAGGTGTCGAGGCGGTATTCAAAGTTTGCCTTCTTGGTTCTGCCGGGATGAAGCATGGCGTATCGGGCCTTGTCGTAGGTTTCCTGCCAGAGCACCGACCAGCACAGCCCCGCGTCGACCAACCGACGGTAATCGCTCTCTTCCAATGACTCGGCGCTTATTCCGACGAGACCGCCGCCATGACGCTCTAACACACGTCGCAACCGTTCAACATGACGGCACATCGCATCCACTCGCATCCGGGGATCGCTTGCGTACACCAGCTCGAGAACTCTCTGCCCCTTCTGCTCGATAAGATAGATCGCCTCTTGTTCTAGTTCGTCATCCGTCAACCGCCTGCGCTCGACCTCGATCCCTTTGTTCCCTCCGCGGAAATTGCAATAGAGACACTGTTCCTCGCAAATGCTGGTCATATAAATCGGGACAATCACAAAGACTCGCCCACGGTAAAGGCCCGCTTTGAGTTCGGCAGAACGGGCGAGGATGGCTTGATCCAAGTCGCCCCCCAACCCGAATCCTTCGCTCCAAAAGAGAGATGCGTAGTCGGACGCCACCGTGGGTCGAAGTGAATCCAGAGGTTTTCGTCGCGTGCGGGAAAACTCGGAGACCTCTTCGCAGGCAATTTCGTAATGATGAGAGAACATGGGGTTTTGTACTTAAAACGATACGCGGATCGAAGATCTGGCACTGTGACAGCGCACACGAAGGCCTGTGACGCGAATCGTTTCCAAAATATTGCTTCTTTCCGCATGCCCTCGGCATCCAAGAGTCTTGCTGTCGTTGCGCCAGCTTGGACTTTCGTTGTAAATTCGACCACAGGACTCTGGGGTACCGTGCAGTCGATCTCGAAAGGCATCGCGTGGCTCTCGCTGCTGCTCACACTCTGGTCAGCAGTAGCGTTTGCTGTGCATCGCCATTCGAGTCAAGATGAGTCCACAACCTGCCAGGTTTGCGTTGCGGCGCACTCCGCGTCGCCAACCAACGCTGCTCCCACGCCCAAGCCGGTCTTCCGCCGCGTCGTTGCATTCCGGCCGCGGCCCACTGCCGCCAAACAACACCTCGTAGCTTTTGCCTTATATGTCCGCCCGCCCCCCAGCGTCTAAAGATCAGATTTTCAGCCGACTACTGGCCCGGTTCGTTTCCCGTGAACCGTTTCCTTGATCTTTTATTTGTGGTCTTTTCGACCAAGTTTTAGGGAGGAATCATGCTGGCTTCTTACAAGAAGTCGCTTCCCGCGGCTTCCGCGCTGTTTTTATTATCGATCGGCTTGAACTTGTACGCGCAGTCTAGCGGAAATTCCGGCTCCATCAGCGGCGTAGTCCTCGACCCGACCGGTGCCGTAGTTTCTAACGCCACCGTTGAAATTCATAATCCGGTAAGCCACTTCGACCGCTCCACGACGACAGACAATTCCGGAAAGTTCAACCTGCCAAACATTCCCTTTAATCCGTATCACATGACGGTGACCGCAGAGGGATTCGCCAAAACCGCTCAGGACGTAGACGTGCGCTCCACCGTTCCTGTCGCCGTCAACGTCAACCTTCAGATATCCAGTTCGTCTACAACTGTGACCGTCGAAGCTGCTGGAGACCTGGTGGAGAACGACTCCACTTTCCACTCTGACATCGACAGAGACTCGTTCGAAAGAATTCCTTTAGGCAGCGCGACATCTGCCGCCACTTCAGTGGTTACTCAATCAACCCCGGGTATCGCTTCCGATTCCAACGGCCAAATTCACGGCCTCGGCGATCATGCGGAGAATTCATTCTCCATCGATGGGCAGCCGGTCAGTGACCAGACGAGCAAGATCTTTTCCAATCAGATTCCCCTCGGTTCAGTTCAGTCCATGGAAGTCATCTCCGGCGCACCGCCCGCGGAATATGGAGACAAGACCAGTGTCATCATCAGCGTGACAACGCGCTCAGGACAGGGTGTAACTACACCTCACGGCAGCGTGACCACTTCCTACGGATCCTTTGGCTCGTCCAATGCCGCTGCGGATCTGGCCTATGGCGGCAAAAACTGGGGAAACTTCATTTCCGTTAACGCCTTGAACACCGGCCGCTTTCTCGATGCGCCGGAATTCACCGTGCAGCACGACAAGGGCAACGAAGAGAACCTGTTCGACCGTGTCGATTTGCAAATATCTGGCTCCGACTCCATTCACTTGAATCTCGGCTACACTCGCAGCTGGTTCCAGACGCCCAACTCCTTCGACGCCCAACGGGCGACGCCCTGGAGTGGGCTGGACGGAGTTCTTCCACACGCTTGGCGAGAACGCGGACGAAATCACGCTGAAGATGGAGCTATTCGCCGCGCA
>Ga0181505_10983373_pt1 | contig 18865 bp, 8 predicted proteins | sample PEATcosm2014_Bin_5_FD_127743 | JGI IMG/M metagenome (GOLD analysis project Ga0181505, IMG submission 127743) | Metatranscriptome of peatland microbial communities from MTU Mesocosm Facility, Houghton, MI, USA - PEATcosm2014_Bin05_30_metaT... | ecosystem: Environmental > Terrestrial > Soil >...
ATCGCTTACGAGCACCCCCGCGATGAAGAGGCGCGCTGCATGTTGCACAATGCCGCCTGCATTGCAGCGATGGCTTTTTCCAACGCGTCGGTGGGCGTGAATCACGCCCTGGCGCATGCCTTCGGGGCGCGCTTCGGCGTGGCCCACGGACGAGCCAATGCGCTCATGTTGCCGCACGTCATTGCGTATAACGCGTCCGTGCCCACGAAGTTTCTGCCGTCGCCTTACCAGAAGGGGTATATCGCACACAAGAAGTACGCGACGATCGCGGATCTGCTGGGTCTGGGCGGCCACACGATTGACGAAAAGGTGAAGAACCTGGTGGTGGCGACAGAACAGTTACTCGACCAACTGGGGTTCCCGCGTTCGATCGCCGAACTGGGAATTTCGAAGGAAGAATTCGAGCGGGCCATGCCGGAACTGACCAAGCTCGCCTTTGACGATCCGTCCTGGCGGTCGAACCCTCGTATGCCGCTGATGAGCGAATTGGCAGACCTGTTTTGGAAGGCTTATCACGGACGAGGCCCGGCGAAAGCGGCCGGGGCAACTGAGCAACAAACGTCGCTGCAACAAAGCGCGTAGCGGATGGTGGTGGGTATGGCAATGATCGCCGTGTGGCTCAAGATTGACGAAGAACGCGCTGGGCAGGCGTTGCAAGAGGCCGAAGAACAACTGGGCAACGTCGAGGGTGAGGTGGCGTTGGATTTTTCTTCCGTGCGCCGGATCGATCCGAGTGCGCTCAGAGCGTTAGAAAAGTTCGCGGGCGTAGCGGATGACAGAGGCATCAAGGTCGTGTTGCGCGGTGTCGACGTCGGTGTCTACAAAGTGCTCAAGCTGGTAAAGCTCGGGTCGCGATTTTCGTTCGTGAGCTGAGCGGCGCGATTGTTCGAAAACTGAATAGGAGAACTGCCTTGTCGAACCGTGAGCAGACCGTTAAGCAGCAAGGTGACCGCCTATCCTGGGGGGACACCGTTTTCCTCCATCTGGAACGCGAGGACATGCCCTTCAACGTCGCCTGTGTCTGCGTGTTTGAGGGCGAGATTTCTTATAAGGATTGTGTCCAGTTTGTCCAGTCGAAGCTGCCGCTTATTCCGCGCTACTTGAAACGCGTGGTACCGCCACCGCTTAATATCGGCCTTCCCAGCTGGGAATACGACCCCACCTTCGACATCGGCCGCCATGTGCGCGAGGCGACGCTCAAGCACGGTTCCGACGCCGAGTTGAAAACACTGGCGGGCAAGATTCTGAGCACGGTGATGGACCGGCAACACCCGCTATGGGACCTGACGCTGGTCCATGGGCTGGAGGGTCAGCGCAGCGGACTGGTTTTCCGCCTGCACCACTGCCTCGCCGATGGCGTCGCCGGGGTTGGGATCATGAATGTGCTCATGGACGCGAGCCCCGTGGCGCCTCGTCTGCCCAGACGAAAGCTTCGGATCCAAGTCCCACCGCCGCGTGACGTCCTGACTTCTCTGACCAACGGCTGCGTCGATTCCTATTCTGATTTCTCCAAACGAATTCTCGATGCTCTGGCAGACGTATCGAGCATGGCCGAGCGCTTGGCCGCGAATGGCGGAAATCTGGCTACGGACGAGTTCGCTCGCCTACTCCCGGAAATCAGCGGGTCAACCGAGCGGCTGCGGTTCAACGTTTTCTGCCGCGGCCCGCAGAAGTTCGCCTGGGCTGAGATTCCGCTGGCAGAAATTAAAGCCATAAAGAGCAGCTGCGGGACCAGCGTGAATGACGTCATTCTCGCTTTGGTGACAGCGACCATCCGGCGCTACGTGGAACTGCATGGCGATCCGGTTAAGGGGCGGTTGCTCCGCATAATGGTTCCGGTCAATCTGCGCGGCAATGACAGCGCGGGCGAATTGGGAAACCGCATCTCCCTCGTCCCGGTCACCATTCCGCTGGATATTCGCAACCCTCGGAAGCTGCTGGCTGCGGTCCATGAGAGAACGGAGTTTCTGAAACGCTCGCATGCCGCCGAGTTGGTGAGTTTGGCGGGTGGTTTGATCGGGATGTTTCCGACTACAGCGCAGGCGCTGGGCGGCCACATCCTGAGTCGGCTGCCGTTCACGCCTTTCAATATGGTCTGCACCAATGTGCCGGGACCGCAATCACCGCTCTACCTGCTCGGCCACAAGATGCTGCACTGCTATCCCTATGTCCCGGTCGGCGGTGAGATGGCGCTCAACTGCGCCATCTTGACCTACAACGGCACGGCGTATTTCGGGTTCAGCGGAGATGTACACGCAGCACCGGACCTGCGGCGGTTGGAAACACTTTTGCAGTTGAGCTTTACGGAACTGCGAGAAGCCGTCGGGCTCAGACCCTCACAAGAAGGAAAGAAGAAAAAGAAGAAAGTGCGTGCGAACGCCAAGGTGAAGGTTCCATTGACATCGTTGGCCGCGAAGGCGCCAGTGCGAGCGCCAGTTCAGGTTCCGCCCGTCGCGTCCGCTGAATCAGCAGTACAGCCAAAACCCCCAGTTACGGAGGGTAAAGTCTTGACGCAATTGATCGCCTAGGGGTCGTCAAGCAGGAAGTCGTTGCCGTGGTAGGTATCGAATCAGCATCGCAAGTGACCCCTTGGTTAGTCACGGGGCGAACCCTATTTTTAATTATTCATGTTCTGGGGATCTCATGTTTTGCCTACATTGTGGCGAGGCGCATGGTTCCGCTGCTTCGCGCTGAACGCGATTTTCGTTTTGACCACCCCTGGCTGCGATTGGGGAGAGTTCTAAAATTCTGGCTGGGACAGTGGAAGCAACCGCGTTACAAACTCGCTGGAACTCTTCATATTTTCATTTTTGCCGGCTTCATCGTCCTGGCCGTTCGCGCTTTTTCGGTGCTGATTGTCGGCGTCTCCGAGAATTTCGTCATGCCCGGCCTTGCGGGAAGAGCCGGTCCCATCTACGACATCATCACGGATTACGCGGCCACCATTGTTTTTTTCTGCATGGTAATCGCCGTAATGCGCCGCCTGGTTTTCAAACCGGCGCGGTATGCGGTACCGGCAAGGTACGGCAAAGCCCAAACAGCCGACGCTATCTTTCTCCTGTCTCTGATCGCAATTTTGATGGTCGCCGACAGCCTGTTTGCCGCCGCTAAGGCCGCCGCCCAATCACAGCCAGGCCAGTCGATTGAGACGCTAGCCGCATTTTCGCTTCCCTGGATACTGCAGAAGGCTCTCGCCTCAACCTCACTGCCCACTCTTGGAAGGCTCTACTTTGGCGCTTATCTCGTCCATGAACTGACCTTTTATTTCTTGCTCTGCTATCGGCCCTTTGGAATCCAGTTTCACGTGGAAACCTCCCTCTTCAACATTTACTTCGCAAAGTTAGACCGGGAGATTCTGAAACCGGTGAGATGGGGCGTCGCAGAAGAGCACCTGGATCAGGTGAAATCGTTCGGGGTAAAGACGTTCGAAGACTTCACCTGGAAGCACATCCTCGATTTCTATTCCTGCGCCGACTGTGGGCGGTGTTCAGACAATTGTCCGGCCAATGCGGTGGGAAGGCCGTTGTCGCCGCGATTCATCACCGTCAAGGCAAGAGATTACAGCTTTCAGCATTATCCGGTCGTTGGACGCGCTAACAATGGAACTCCGCTGATCGGGAACAAAGGCTCTGGCAACATTTATTCCGCGGACGAAATCTGGTCGTGCACGACCTGCGGCGCGTGTGAAGCAGAATGCCCGCTGTTGGTCGAGTACATCGACAAGATCGTCGATTTGCGGCGGGGCATGGTCGATGACGGGAATGTGCCTCAGTCCCTGCAAAAGCCGCTGAAGGCGCTGGAAAGCCGCGGCAATCCCTACGGCAAGATGGAAAAGAAGAAGGCCGACTGGGCAAACACTAAAGAATTCCAGCAAGTCTGCCCGGTCGAGACCGTCGGCAAGAGCAATAACGCTGATACTCTGTATTTTGTCGACAGCATCACCTCCTACGATGACCGGATGCAGTCGATCGGGCGTGCAACAGCGAAGATTCTCAACCATGTCGGGGAGAATTTCGGAATCCTAGGCGCGGCGGAAAGAGATAGCGGCCATGAAGTCCGGCGCTTTGGCGAAGAGACGCTCTTCATGGCTTTGCGGGATCACAACGTAGATGCCATCAAAGCGTCCGGAGTCCAGCGCATTGTTACTGCTGACCCACACGCCTACAACGCGCTGAAACACGACTACAAGGACGTGCCACCGGTAGAGCACATCAGCCAGCTGATCTCCAGAGAAGTGAAAACCGGCAAGATCAAGTTCAATCCGATAGAAAACGAAAACAGTGTGTACGCCTACCACGATCCCTGCTACTTGGGGCGGCACAACCAGATTTACGACGACCCTCGAGATGTGCTCGATGCGATTCCCGGCCTGAAGAGGGTCGAAATGACGCGGTCTCGCGACCGTTCGTTCTGCTGCGGCGGTGGTGGGCTGATGCTGTTCTACGAGCCGAAAGAAGATCAGCGCATGGGCGTGAAACGAGTGCAGATGGCGGCGGAAGCCGGAGCCAATGTGATGGTGACGGCCTGCCCCTTTTGCATGGTGAATATTGAAGATGCGATCAAAGTCGCGGGCCTGGAAGGAAAGATGACCGCTATCGATCTGGCGGAACTGGTCGATCAGCAAATCGCGCGCGAACGTCCCGGTTTGAAAGAAGAAGATGCTGCCGAAAGCAAGGAATGTGTGGTGGCTTCGTCCAACACACAATGAGTTTGGAATTAAGAACGATTCGCGGAGGTGAATGTGGAGATTCTAGTTTGCGCAAGAAGAGTGCCTGACACTTCGGAAAACGAGATTCAGCTGAACAGTGCCGGGAACGATATCGAACGTGACGAGTTGGTCTATTCGATCAACGAAGCGGACAACTACGCGGTCGAGGAAGCCCTCCAGATCGTCGCCCGAGTCGGTGGAACCGTCACGGTCGCCACGGTTGGTGGCGAAGATGACGAAGAAATTCTGCGACGGGAGATGGCCATGGGCGCGAATCATGGCGTCCTGATTACTGACGAAGCATTCATCGGATCGGACGGCAGGGGCATTGCCACCATCCTGAAAGGCTTCGTGCAGAGGGGGAAGTATGACCTGATTCTGACCGGGATCCAGGCTGAGGACGGAGGCGCTCAGGTCGGCGGAATGCTGGCGGCGCTGCTCGACTATCCGTTCGCTTCTTTGGTCAATTCCATTGAAGTCCTGGATGGCAAGAAGCTGAAAGTCAGCCGTGAAATTGAAGGAGGCAACAAGGAGATCAACGAGATCGATCTGCCCTGTGTGCTCTCGATTCAGACGGGCATCAATGAACCACGCTACGTCGGCATGAAAGGCATCCGGCAAGTGGCCTCATTGCCCATCCCAACCTGCGGCGCAGCGGACCTCGGGGTCGACGCAAGCGCCGTTGGAGAAACTGGCGCGAAGGTGAAGCGGGTGGACTACTTCGTGCCTGCGCTCGGCAAAGGCGCCGAGATTCTGCACGGCGGCCGGGAAGAGAATGTCGACAAAGTTCTGGAGTTAGTGACAGCCAAAGGAGGGTTGAAATAATGGCTCCCATCTTCGCTTACATCGTGCACAAAGGTGGCGTGGCCGCCGATTCCGCGCTCGAACTAGCGGCTGCGGCGCGAAAGATCGATCCCGCTGCTTCACCGACAGCCATTCTCACCGGTTGGGGTGCAGACCTCGATGCCGCGAGCAACGCCCTCGGTGCTTCTTACCCTGAGGTCTGGAAAATTGCCAACGAAGCTCTTGCTTACCCGAATGCCGAATTGATCCGCAAAGCCCTGCAGAAGGTCCTGCCGAGCAACAGCATTGTGCTGGTCGCCCATGAGCATTTCGGAATCGATCTGGCGCCCGGCCTTTCCGTCAAGACGAATTCAGCTCTTGTCACCGACGTGCTGGACATTGCCGGAGTTGACGGCGCCAGCCTCAAAGTAGTCCGCCAGGAATTCGGCGGGCAGGTGAGCGCTCACGTTCGTTGTGACATCTCTTCGGGTGCGGTGATCACGATACGTCCGGGCGCATTCAAGCCGCTGGAAGGCACTCCCATCAGGGGCGGCGTTATCGACAAGTCATCTGACATTGGCGCTCTAACGGCGGGCCGCCGCTATCTGGAAACGATCGTCGCCGAGGCGGGCGACGTCGATATCACCAAGTTCAACGTTTTGGTTTCTATCGGCCGTGGCATCCAGGAAAAAGACAATGTCGCCATCGCGCAGGAACTGGCTGACGCTCTGGGTGCGGCGGTGAGTTGCTCGAGACCCGTGGTCGACGCCAAGTGGATGGAGAAGTCACGTCAGGTGGGCTCATCCGGAAAAACCGTCAAACCCAAGGTCTATCTGGCATGCGGCATCAGTGGATCCTTCCAGCATCTGGCTGGCATCAAAGGCAGTCCATTCCTGATCGCCATTAACAAGAATCCGAAGGCTCCGATCTTCCAGGTGGCAGACGTCGGAATTGTCGACGACATCCTGGAGTTCTTGCCGGAATTGACCAACAAAGTTCGTGAATTGCGACACGTCGCATAACAAAGCGAGGCACCGCCCATGATTACAAGTAAAACACTGAAGTTAAGTTTGAAGTCGCTCAAGGACTTCGCCAAGAAACGTCTGCCGGACGAGGTCCTCCGGGATCTCGATGAACGTGACGAATGCCCGCTCGAAATTGTTCGTCACATGTGCAGCCCGGACAAGCTGGGCATTCAGCTCCTGTTCATCCCGGAAGAGTTCGGGGGCATGGGCGGAGGAACCTTCGATGTGTATTGCGTCTGCGAAGAAATGGCGCGCATCGACTTGGGTGTTGCCACCGCCGTGCTAGCCACATTCCTGGGTAGCGATCCCATCTTTGTCGGCGCCACTCCGGAGCAGAAGAAAATCTGGCTGACGCGCATCGCGGAAGAAGGACTCTTGTTCGCCTATGGCGCCACGGAGCCGGAAGCGGGCAGCGATTTGGGATCGCTTCGCACCACAGCGGACCGTGTTACTGAAAACGACCGCGTCGTGGGCTACAAAATCAGCGGCAACAAGCAGTGGATCAGCAACGGTGGAATCGCCGATGCCTACACGGTTTTGGCTAACACGCCCAGCGGTCCGAGCTGGTTCATCGTGGAAAAAGGGGTGAAGGGGTTCACCCACGACGAGCCGGAAGACAAGCACGGCATCCGCCTCAGCAACACTGCGGCGCTGGCGTTAGACAACGTTTATGTCGATGCCGACCGGCTCGTGGGTGGCGTCGAAGGCCAGGGGTTGAATCAAGCGCAGGCCGTGTTCGGCTACACACGCCTGATGGTCGCAACGTTCGGCCTGGGCGCAGGATGGGCCGCACTCGACCGGGCCATTCCTTATTCCACCAAGCGCATCCAGGCCGGAGCACCACTCTCGGAAAAGCAGGGGTACACCCACAAGCTGATCGTGCCCAACGTAGCCCGACTGGAAGCCGCCCGCTCCTACATCGAAGAAACGGCGGAGCGCATTGACGCGGGCAAAGAGGGCAGCTTGAACACCGAGGGCGCCATCGCCAAGTACATGGCAACCGAAGCCGGCAATACCGCCGCCGAGGCCAGCATCCAGGCGCTCGGTGGTTACGGTTACACACACGAATACATGGTGGAGAAAATCAGCCGCGACGTGCGCATCACCACTATCTACGAAGGCACCTCCGAAATCATGGAGATGACCATCAGCCGCGACCGCTGGCAAAATCACCTCAAAACCCGCGGGCAGTACTATCACGAGCGCGCGCGGGAATTCGAAGCATTGAACGCCAAGCAACCGAACGTGGGCGCTGATGTCGCGGCGCTCGCTCTGCACGCGCTCGCCGAGGTTATGGAAAAAGCGCGGGTGGCACGCCTGACCCGCTTTCAACATATTCTGCTGCGGCTAGGTGAGTTGATCGCTTATGCCGAGTGCGCGGGGAGTTTGTCCCGTCGCGCCGCGCGATCGACTGAAGGCAAACTCAATGAAAAAGCGAACCGGCGTTTCGACGCAACCGCACTCGCGGCGATCAGCCGAGTCTTTGCCCGCGATGCCGCGCTCAAGGTGGCCGAGGAAGGTCTGCGCTGGGTCATCGGAGCGGGGGGTATCGGCGATTCCGAGATCGCCGCGTTTGAAACAAGTTTGGGATTGCCTGCGATTCATCGCGCGCAGGCCGGCCTTATTTCGGACATGGACTATGTAGCTGACGCACTTTACGGCCGTGCGGCCAAGCACACGGAAGCGGCCGCGTAGACATTTCATAGAAGTTGTTGCCGGCGTCCGGCTCTCTCTCAGGGGCCGGATACCCTCTCTTAATCAAGCAGGAGCGTCATCATGGAAAACACCGCGAATCGAGCCATTGCGATCGTGGGTGCGGGAGCCATTCTGCCCGACGCCGCGAACGTGCCGGAATTTTGGGAAAACGTGAAGAAGGGCCGTTACAGCATTTCTGAGGTTTGGCCCGAGCGCTGGGATCCCGCGCTCTACTACGATCCAGACCATAGTGCACCGGACAAGACTTATTCGAAGATCGGTGGCTGGGTTCGCAACTACGTGTGGGACCCGGTCAAGTGGCGTTTGCCGATCCCGCCGCGCGTGGTCGCGGCCATGGATGAGTCGCAAAAATGGGCCATCGCCTGCACCCGCGAAGCGTTAGAAGACTATGGCTATCCCAAGCGCCCGTTGAACACTGATCGCACGGCGGTAATCCTGGGCAATGCCATCGGGGGAGAAAAACACTATTTCACCGTGACCCGCATACTCTTTCCGGAATTCGCGCGCGAACTGGCCGAATCTGCCAGTTTCGCCGCGTTGCCGGAAGCGGTCCGCCGCGACATTACGGACCAATTCCATGAGCGGATGGGAAAGCTCTTTCCTGAAATTACGGAAGACACCATGCCCGGCGAATTGTCCAACTGCATTGCCGGCCGCATAGCAAACGTTTTCAACTTCCACGGCCCCAACTACGTTTGTGACGCCGCCTGCGCATCGGCAATGGCAGCGATCAGTGCCGCGACGGAAGGGCTCGTACAACATCATTTCGACGTGGCTGTCGCCGGGGGCCTTGACCGCAACATGGGCGTCTCGAGCTTCGTCAAGTTCTGCAAGATCGGTGCGCTCTCGGCCAGCGGCACGCGTCCCTACGCCGAAGGAGCCGATGGGTTCGTCATGGGCGAAGGCGCCGCGATCTTTCTGCTTAAGCGTCTGGCCGATGCCGAGCACGATGGAGATAAGATCTACGCCGTGCTGCGCGGCCTGGGCGGATCGAGCGACGGCAAGGGAAAAGGGATCACCGCGCCCAATCCGGTCGGGCAAAAATTTGCTATCGAGCGCGCCTGGGAAAATGCCGGATTATCGCCCGGTACCGTGACGTTGATCGAGGGCCATGGCACATCCACCGCCGTGGGCGACGTGGTCGAAGCGCAAAGCATGATTGATGTGCTTGCCAGCTCTCATCTCCCCGCGCATTCCGTGGCGCTTGGTTCGGTCAAGTCGAACTTCGGACACCTCAAAGGAGCGGCCGGCGCCGCCGGACTGCTGAAGGCCACGCTGGCGCTTCGCGACAAAGTGCTGCCGCCTAGCGTGCATTGCGAGCATCTCAATCCCAACATCGACTTTGCGCACTCTCCGCTCTACGTCAACACCGAACTGAAACCCTGGACAATGCCACCGGATGGCGTGCGCCGCGCCGGCTTGAGCGCCTTTGGTTTTGGCGGCACCAACTTCCACGCCGTGCTCGAAGAATACATTCCGGGCAAGCTGAACGGAAACGGCAAGCGATCAGTGGCGGTTAGCGACATACCGTCGACTGTAAAGGAGCTAACGCCAAACCCCATGACCATAAAAAATGCGGAAAACGCTTCTCGCGCTTCTTCTTCGGCCACTGCCAGCTCTCCTTCTTATAAAGCCCCGTTGCGCGGAGCCCTGGTAATCGGCGCGGCTTCCGAAGCTGCGCTGGTCGAGCGTTTGCGCACCGTAGAAAAGGATGCGAAAGCAGGCCTCGTCCCGGCGCCGACGGCCCCGGCTGAATCCGACCTGCGCGCGCCCGAGCGTCTGGCCATCGACTACGCCAACGCAGCCGAACTGGCAGCCAAAGCAACCACTGCCCTCAAAGCGCTGGCGGCCAATCAGCCGGCAATGTGGAAAGCCCTGCGCGCGCAAGGCATCTTCCGCGGTCACGGTCCCGCTCCCAAAGTCGCCTTCATGTATACCGGTCAAGGCTCGCAGTACGCGAACATGCTCCAACTGATTCGGGCACTGGAGCCGATTGTGGCTCAAACCTTTGCCGAAGCCGATCGCGTAATGACGCCCTTGCTCGGCAAGCCGCTCACCGAATTCATCTTCGTCGACCCAGCAGACGCCAACGCCGTCGCCAAGGCCGAGGAAGATCTCCGACAAACCGAGATCACCCAGCCAGCCGTGCTCGCGATCGACCTGGCGCTGACCCGACTCCTGGCCGCTTACGGCATCGAGCCCGACTTCACCATGGGACACAGCTTAGGCGAATACGGAGCGCTGGTCGCGGCCGGCGGCCTCCCCTTTGTTGACTCTCTCGAAGCCGTCAGCGCTCGCGGCCGTGGAATGACTCAGGTGGCAATGGATGACAACGGCCGCATGGCCGCGGTGTTCGCTCCGCTGGAAGAAGTCGAACGCATCCTAAAGACGATCAAAGGCTACGTCGTGATTGCTAACGTCAACAGCAACCATCAAGCGGTTGTCGGCGGTGCGAGCAAGGCAGTCGAGCAGGCCGTGGAAGCCTTCCAAAAAGCTGGCTATGACGTGTCTGCGATACCTGTCAGCCACGCCTTCCACACAACGATAGTGGCGGGAGCCAGCAAACCGTTGCGGCAGGTCCTGGAGCACCTGCATCTCCAATCGCCGCGTGTGCCAATTGTCGCGAACACGAACGGCGAGTTTTATCCCACGGGGCCCGACGTTGTCCCTCAGATGCTGGACATTCTCACGCAGCAGGTCGCCTCTCCTGTGCAATTTGTTAAGGGTCTGCACACGCTCTACGATGCCGGCGCTCGCATGTTTGTTGAAGTCGGACCGAAGAAAGCGCTGCAGGGATTTGCCGAGGATGTGCTCGGCGGCCACAGCGATGTGGTTTCACTGTTTACCAATCATCCGAAAGTCGGTGATCTCGTTGCATTCAACCAAGCGCTGTGCGGCCTGTATGCGGCGGGACTTGGCCGCGGAGTCGCCGAAACCGTACGCGAGCCCATGGTAATACCCGTGACGGCTCTTTCGTCACCGGTGGAAACTTCCAAGCCAATCCCCGTTGCTGCGTCCCCAACGAACACGTCCGCCACGCGAACCTCGCCGTCGAACGGCGACCGCTATAACGAACTCGGCCATTTGTTCGCCGACGTTCTCGATCGCGGCTACGAAATCTACCGTGGTGAGAATGGGCGCTCCACCTCCGAGCCCGTGGTCATCACCGGCGCAGCGCTAGGTCTGCCCGGAACCGAGCACATCTTCGACGATGCCAACATCGGACGCATTCTGCGCGGCGATCAGTTTATCGATTTGATCCCCACGCGCTTCCGGCAAGCCATGCTCGACAAACACATCACGCGCCTGGTGAAGAGCGAAGCGGGAGAACCAAGGTTTGAAACCCTCACTGATGTCGCGGACGTTATCAAGTTGGCGGGCCGCGGAGGCGCTTTTGACCTGGAAAATGAATTTGGGATTTCCGCCGAACGTGTGGGCGCCTTCGACCGGGTCACCCAACTGGCGATCGCCGCGGGCCTCGATGCCTTGCGCGACGCCGGCATCCCCTGGTGATGCGCTATAAAACCACGACCAAGGGCACGCAATTGCCGGAGCGCTGGGGATTACCTGACTCTTTGCGCGACGATACTGGTGTGATTTTTGCCTCTGCCTTCCCCGGATACGATTCCTTTGCCGATGAGATGGCACGCTACTATGCAGACCACGAACGCCGCAAACAGCTGGCCACGCTGGAGAGTGTGCTGGCCCGTGCGGTTGAAGGGAATGGTCACTCCAACCTGGTGCAAGAGATCAGACGGCGCATCGACGAGTTGCGTGCCGCCATCGACAAAGAGCCCTATGTCTTCAACCGGCGCTTCTTGCTCCGCGTCCTGCCCATGGGACACTCGCAATTTGCCGAATTCATCGGCGCTCGCGGGCCCAACACACAAATCAACGCTGCTTGCGCGAGCAACACGCAGGGGGTCGGGCTGGCGCAGGATTGGATACGCGCCGGGCGGTGCAGCCGCGTGATTGTTATCTCGGCCGACGACATTACCACCGACCACCTGATCGATTGGATGGGCGCTGGCTTCCTGGCCACGGGAGCGGCAGCCACCGACGAAGTCGTCACCGACGCGGCGATTCCCTTCGACCGCCGGCGGCACGGCATGCTTATCGGCATGGGCGCCGCAGGTCTGGTAGTGGAGAGCGCAGCCGCCGCGCGCGAACGCGGAATACAACCCATCTGCGAAGTGTTGTCCACCACGACGAACAACAGCGCATTTCACGCTACTCGTCTCGATGTCCAGCACATCGGCCAAGTAATGGAGACTTTGGTCGCCGGAGCCGAAGCGCAAAGCGGCAATTCGCGCCGCCAGATCGCGCCGCAGACGGTTTTCGTTTCCCATGAAACTTATACACCGGCGCGCGGCGGCAGTGCCTCCGCCGAGATCCACGCGCTTCGCCGTGTCTTCGGCGAAGACGCGGATCGCATCGTGATCGCCAATACCAAGGGCTTCACTGGTCACGCCATGGGAACGGGCATCGAAGACGTGGTCGCGGTCAAGGCCCTCGAAACCGGCTGCGTGCCACCGGTCGCCAACTTCAAGGAAGTTGATCCCGAGCTGGGACCCTTGAACCTTTCGAAAGGTGGAAGCTATCCCGTCGAATACGCCATACACCTGGGGGCCGGGTTCGGTTCGCAGATCAGCATGATGCTGCTGCATTGGATAAAGACGAAAGACGGTATCCGTCCCAGCCCCAGCGCTCTCGGCTATGGCTACCGCATTGCCGATGCCAACGCTTGGAGTACATGGCTGACGAGTATCGCGGGTCGCCCGGTTGCCGATTTGGAAGTGGTCCACCGCACGCTGCGCGTGCGGGATCAGGGGGCAGCGGCGCGGGTCCCTGAAATCGCGCAGGCATCACGAACGGCAACCACGACAACGACCGCATCAACCCGCACCCCACAAGCAGCGCCGCCCGCACCAGTCGTCACCGAAAAACCGGCTCCAGCGCCGGTTAGCGCGGTCGCTGCACCGGCGCCTAAAGCTCAAGCTGCCGCTCCTTCCGCACAGCCGAAGCCCGCATCAAAGAGCGATCCAGTGAAAGAGAAGGTGCTGTCTCTGGTAGCCGAGAAGACAGGTTATCCGGTTGACATGCTCGATCTGGATCTCGATCTGGAAGCGGATCTGGGCGTCGACACGGTTAAGCAGGCGGAGGTTTTTGCCGCTATCCGTGAGACCTACAGCATTCCACGCGACGAAAACCGCAAGCTGCGCGATTACCCAACCTTGGCACATGTGATCCGGTTCGTGTATGAGAAGCAACCGGATCTGGTGGGTGCCGCTCCGGCTTCGGCTCCATCTTCAGCGAAGGCAGTGGCAAAGGAAGCAACCCAACCCACCACTACGACGGCGTCCGCAGCTGTTGTTCCTGCGAAAGACACCGCCAGCGATGAGGTCAAAGAACGCATTCTCGCGCTCGTGGTAGAGAAGACCGGCTATCCGAAAGACATGTTGGACCTGGATCTCGATCTCGAAGCGGATCTCGGCGTCGACACCGTGAAGCAGGCGGAAATGTTCGCGGCCATCCGCGAGATCTACAGCATTCCACGCGACGAAAACCGCAAGCTGCGCGACTACCCCACGTTGGCGCACGTGATCCGGTTTGTCTTTGAGAAGCGGCCTGACTTGGCTGCAGCCCCAGTGGTCGCGAAGGAAGAACTCAAGCTCACCACGACGAAACCTGCCGCAGTTGCTGAAAGCCCGGCACTCACTGCAACCCCTGCGCAAAGCATCGCCGGCGATGCTGTCAAGGAACGCATTCTCGCGTTGGTGGTGGAGAAGACTGGCTATCCGAAAGATATGCTGGATCTGGATCTCGATCTCGAAGCCGACCTCGGCGTCGACACCGTGAAACAGGCGGAAATGTTCGCGGCCATCCGCACTGCATATAACATTCCGCGCGACGAGAACCGCAAGCTACGCGATTACCCCACATTGGCGCACGTAATCCGTTTCGTGTTTGAGAAGCGTCCCGACCTAGCTGGGGTAGCTGCAACTGCATCCTCACTGACTATCAGCGCGCCAACTGTACCAGCGCCGCTCCCAGTTTCGGCCAGTGCGGCCACAGACGACTCCATTAAGGACAAGGTAGTAGAGATCGTGGCCGAGAAGACCGGCTATCCGAAAGATATGCTGGATTTGGATCTCGACCTCGAAGCGGATCTTGGAGTCGACACCGTCAAACAGGCGGAAATGTTTGCGGCCGTGCGAGCGGCGTACAACATCCCGCGGGATGAGAATCTCAAGCTACGCGACTTCCCTACCCTGGCCAGCGTGATCAAGTTCGCTCGCGACCGGCAACCCGGCTTGGCCGTCGAGGCGCCGACCTCGCCAACCGGCAAGCTGTCCGCACCCGCACCGACGTCTGCCGCCGCGCAACCGGCCACGGACGACTCTATCAAGGAGAAGGTGCTGGAGATCGTGGCCGAGAAGACCGGCTATCCGAAAGATATGCTGGACTTGGATCTCGACCTCGAAGCCGACCTCGGCGTCGACACCGTCAAACAGGCAGAGATGTTCGCGGCCGTGCGAGCGGCGTATAACATTCCGCGCGATGAGAATCTCAAGCTGCGCGACTTCCCAACCCTCGCCAGCGTGATCAAGTTCGCTCGCGACCGGCAACCCGGCTTGGCTAAGGTGCTCGCTCCAGGCGCTTACGCCACACAAGAGAAACACGAACTGTCGCAGAAGAAACCGGCGGCACCTGCATCTTCGGGTTCGAAGCCGATTGCGACTCCACGTCCGCTCCCCGCCAGTTTCGACGCCGCCAATCGTATTCCGCGCCGCGTACCTGTTCCCAACCTGCGCCCGCCGCTTGCTATTTGCAAGCCAACCGGTGTGGAGCTCGCATCCGGTCGTCGAGTGGCAATCATGCCCGACAAATCCGGCGTGGGAGACGCGCTGGCCGAACGGCTCCAGACTTTGGGCGTAGAAGTTCTCCGTGTCAAGGAGGCGTCAGACGCGGACACGCTGGCCACCCTTCTAAAGAGTTGGCTGGCCGCAGGCCCAGTGCACGGAGTGTACTGGCTGCCCGCGCTGGACAACGAGGGGAATCTCAGGGAGATGGACCTCGGCAGTTGGCACGAAGCTCTGCGCGTGCGTGTGAAATCGCTGTATGCCACCATGCGCGTTCTGTACGAACAGATTGCGGCGCCGGGCACGTTCCTCGTCTCAGCGACGCGGCTCGGTGGACAGCATGGCTACGATGAAGCCGGCGCGATTGCACCGTTAGGTGGTGCGGTCGTGGGCTTTTCCAAAACATATAAGCGAGAGCGGATAGACACTCTGGTCAAGGCGGTCGACTTTGAAGCGGAGCGAAAACCGTCAGAGGTCGCCGACATCCTGATTGAGGAAACCCTGCGTGATCCTGGCGCAGTCGAAATCGGTTACAAGGAAGGGCTGCGCTGGACGGTTGGTCTGCAAGAACAGCCAGCTGCTGATGGCAAGCCAGGACTAACGCTGGACAGCAACACCGTCTTTTTCGTCACCGGCGCGGCCGGAAGTATCGTATCGGCCATCACCGCCGATTTGGCGACGGCCTCCGGAGGCACATTCTACCTGCTCGATCTGGTGCCCGAGCCTGATCCGGAGAATCCCGATCTGAGACGCTTCGCGACCGACAAGGACGGCCTCAAGCGCGATCTGTTCGCACGCATCCAGGCGCGCGGCGAGCGCGCTACGCCGGTCCTGGTTGAAAAAGAGCTGGCAGCCTTGGAGCGAGCGCAGGCAGCAAATAGCGCGATCGCTGCCGTGCGAGCGGCCGGCGGTACAGCGCATTACTTCAGCGTCAACCTCACCGATGCGGACGCTGTAACCAAAATCATCAAGCAAGTGCGGGAGCGCAGTGGGCACATCGATGTGCTACTGCACGCCGCCGGCACAGAGCGCAGTCACTTCCTGCCGGACAAGGATGCGCGTGAATTCGATCTGATCTTCGACGTCAAGAGCGACGGCTGGTTCAATCTTCTGCATGCCATCGGCGATATGCCCCTCGGGGCGACGGTGGCGTTCAGTTCGATTGCCGGGCGCTTCGGCAACTCCGGACAAACCGATTACAGCGCGGCCAACGACCTGTTGTGCAAGATCACGTCGAGCTTCCGCACCACCCGGCCGGACACACGCGGCATCGTCATCGACTGGACGGCATGGGGCGGCATCGGCATGGCCACGCGCGGCTCCATCCCTAAGATGATGGAACTGGCTGGTATCGATATGCTGCCACCCGAGGCGGGGATTCCTTTGATTCGCCGCGAACTCACCGCAGGGGGCGTTGGAGAAATTGTTATCGGCCTTCGTCTCGGCGTTCTGCTAAACGAGTGGGATGCCACTGGGGGGCTGGATACATCGGCAGCGGGCACCCTGACCCGATCGCCGGAGCAAGGACCAATGGTCGGCAAGATAGCAGGCGTGGGCCTGCAGAGTGGCCTCAAAGTCGAGACGACGCTGGATCCGGCGATTCAGCCGTTCTTGCACGATCATCAAATTGACGGTACACCGGTGCTACCCGGGGTCATGGGCATCGAGGCGTTTGCCGAAGCCGCGCTATGCCTGCTTCCCGGCTGGCATGTTGCAGCAATCGAAGACTTGAACTTCCTGGCGCCGTTCAAGTTCTATCGGAACGACCCGCGCGCGGTGACGGTCGAGGCAGTCATCTATCCGCAGCGCGACACCTTGGTGGCGGATTGCCGGTTGAATGGCAGCCGGTCGCTCCCCAACCAGGCCGAACCACAAGTGACCACGCACTTCACCGCCCGGGTACGGCTCACAAAACAGACACCCCAAGCGGTGACCGTACCGGCGTTGGGCTCGCCGGAAGGACACATCGTCGAAGCCGCCGACATCTACCGCCTCTACTTCCACGGACCCGCATACCAGGTTGTGGAGCGGGCGTGGTGGGACGGGCACCGGATTATCGGGCTGATGGCCAAAGGCTTGCCGGCAAACCATCTGCCGTCCGAACTGCCGACACTGATGACGCCGCGTCTGATTGAGCTTTGCTTCCAGACTGCCGGAGTCTGGGAGATGGGCATGCAGGGCCGTATGGGTCTGCCGCAGCACATTGACTGCGTTTCATCATTGTTACCGGCCCTGGGGTCGGCCGACACACGGTTATACGCCGTGGTCACTTCCGACTGGGGTCGCGGTAGCTTCGATGCAGAGGTTGTGGATACGAAAGGAAACCGCTACCTGCATCTTAGCGGCTATCGCACGGTAGCGGTTCCCAACGCAGTGAACGCTGAGCGGTTGAAGGCACTACAGGCTGCGATGTCGCTGGACGCCGTCGCGGTATGAAGGAAATGAAATGATTGTCCTGAAGACCTCTTGATCGGGGACTTATGAAACACGAATTTCAACGCGTGGCCATCGTGAATCGCGGCGAAGCCGCCATGCGTTTCATCCACGCTACCCGCGATTTCAATCAAGAATACGGCACGACGTTGCGCACGATCGCGCTTTTCACCGAGCCTGACCGCCATAGCATGTTTGTGCGTGAAGCCGACGAGGCAGTTTGTCTCGGTCCCGCTCAGGTCCTCGATCCAAACACCCAGCAGCCCAAGAGCAGTTATGTCGACTATGGCCGGCTCGAACGCGCGCTGGCGGTGGCGCGCGCGGACGCGGTCTGGGTGGGATGGGGTTTTGTGGCCGAGCACGCCGCATTCGCCGACCTTTGCCGCGAGCTGGGCCTCGTGTTCATCGGCCCGGACGGCGACGTGATGCGGCGTGTGGGCGACAAGATCGCCTCAAAACGAATTGCCGAGCAGGCGCAGATACCGGTGGCGCCATGGAGCAATGGGCCAGTGGAGAGCCTCGCTGACGCTCAGGCCCATGGCGAGCGCCTGGGCTATCCGCTCCTTATTAAGGCTACCGCCGGAGGAGGAGGTCACGGGATTCGCCTGGTGCGTTCGGCGGACCAACTCCCACAAGCTTTTGCGAGCGCCCGGGCCGAGGCGTTCAAGGCCTTCGGGGACCCAACCGTTTTCCTGGAGCAACAGGTGCAATGCGCGCGTCACGTCGAGGTCCAAATTATTGCCGACCAGTACGGGACGACGTGGGCCGCCGGCGTGCGCGACTGCACCATCCAGCGACGCCACCAGAAAGTCCTGGAAGAAGCACCTTCGCCGGCGCTTTCTCCGGAGCAAGATCAGTCGCTGCGCGAGGCGGCGGTGCGCCTGAGTCAAGCAACGGGCTATCACAACGCGGGCACTGTCGAATTCCTGTACCAACCGGAAATCAACCGCTTTTCTTTCATGGAAATGAACACCCGCTTGCAGGTCGAACATCCAGTGACCGAATGCACGACCGGAATCGATCTCGTAAAACTTCAAATACACGTTGCCCGTGGCGGCCGCCTGGAAGGCGAACCGCCGCGCACCACCGGTCATGCCATTGAGGTGCGACTGAATGCGGAAGATCCGGAGAATGGCTTTGCTCCGGCTCCGGGCGTTATTGAGCGCTTCAGAATTCCGCCATCGCCAGGGGTGCGCGTCGACACCGGAGTGGCAGAAGGCGAAGCCATTCCAGCTGAGTTCGACTCGATGATCGCCAAGATCATAGCTTACGGCCAGAACCGGAAAGAGGCGATTTCCCGTTTGCAGCGAGCCTTGCGCGAGAGCGTTGTCGTCATC
>Ga0181505_10707499_pt1 | contig 18842 bp, 14 predicted proteins | sample PEATcosm2014_Bin_5_FD_127743 | JGI IMG/M metagenome (GOLD analysis project Ga0181505, IMG submission 127743) | Metatranscriptome of peatland microbial communities from MTU Mesocosm Facility, Houghton, MI, USA - PEATcosm2014_Bin05_30_metaT... | ecosystem: Environmental > Terrestrial > Soil >...
CGGCGGAGAAAACGCGATGTCCAAGCTATCTGAAACCAAGCCGTCTGAAACCAGGATGTCTGAAACCAGGCTGTCTGAAACATTGTCCGATAAGCCGTCTGAAAGTCTGGCCGCGTGCGAAGCGGCCCGCGACCTCGCTCCGCGGTCCCCGGAATTTTCTCTCGATCAGCGCCAGACGCTGCTCCGGATCGCGCACCAGGCAATTCTCTTCGCTTTGGAGCGCCATCCGCTTCCGAAAGCGCCGCCTTCCTCGCCCGTGCTGTCGGAGCTACGAGGCGTCTTCACCACGCTTTATCTGCGCCGCGATGCGGACGGCGATCTCGATCCTGAGCTTCATGGCGAACTTCAGCGCGAAAGTCATCGTGAATTGCGGGGATGCGTCGGCTATGTCATGCCGATCGTGCCTCTGTATCGCGCCGTGGCCGAAACCGCCCGCGCCGCTGCTTTCGAGGATTTCCGTTTCTTACCAGTGACGAAGGAAGAAGCGCTTCGGCTGGAGGTCTCTCTGAGCGTGCTCTCCCGCCTGTTCCCGATTCATCCCGAGGCAGTGGAAGTCGGCCGCCACGGGCTGCTCATCTCCGATGGCGCTCGCCGCGGCCTGCTGCTGCCCCAGGTTCCCCTCGAACATGGTTGGGACCGGGAGACTTTTCTGGACCAAACCTGCCGCAAAGCTGGTTTGCCGCTGGATGCATGGCGCAAGACCGCAACCCTCGAGGCGTTTACCGCCGAGGTCTTTGCCGACGGTGATGTCGAAGTTCCCTGCTGAAATCAGGCAGGTGTCAGGTCTCAGGAAAAACGTAGACTTTGATCGTTCCCGAGACCAGACACATTTTTCTTCTGGTTTTTACGGCTGTTCGTCCAGTTCCACCGTGTCGCCGGCGTACACATCCTCCAGCGCGAATACGAGCATGGCGGACGATGCGGTCGGGGTTACATTCAGAACGACGACTTCTCCCACAGCGCGCCGCGGCAGATCGCCCACACGAATGTTCGGCCCTTTGGTCTTGGTGAAGCGACCCGCCTCAAATGTGGGCGGGCGCACCTGCGTATCTTCTGAAGTCTGCGCTTTGAAGGAGAGCGAGTCCACCGGATCGCGCAAGGTGGCCGAGTAGGAACGCACTACCCGAAAGTAGTCCCCCACTTTTACGCCCTGGTTCGAACCCAGGTTCATGTAAAGCTTCATGCCCGTGCCGAGCACGCCGTCGAAATCTTTGCCGAGCACAATCCGTCCGCTCAGCTTCCCATTCGCCGGCGCGAACCGGTCGAAATGCTCGGGCACGTGGAACGCCACCGACGGTTTTTCCACGAAAGGCACAGCGACGTCTCCCGGGTTGATGGGATCGCAACTGAATTCCACCTCGGCGATGGCGCTGTGGCTGCGCGTGTCGACTACCCGCACCCTGCCAATTTCCGCGTAGGGGCGTCCGGTGGCGGCCAGTATCTTTCGCGCTCCCGGAAAGATTTCGTACTGATTGACGTCCCGGATTTCGCGAATGATCGAATAGAGTTGTCCCGCCTGGTAGCCGCTTCCCGCCAGGTAGACGAGTTCCCCGATCTCGAACTTGGTGGAGGTTGGTGTCTGCAGGCCCCCGTTTACGTAGTTGGCGTCGGGAACCCGGTCCTTGGTAATAAATCCGGCGCAGTAGATGTCGGCCGTGGTGGGCGTCTGGAAACGCACGAAGGGCACGTTAACCGCCGTGTGGACGATGCCGTCGGCATCGGGCGTGACGGCTGCGGTTGACTGCTGGGCCACCGCGAGGGCCGCCGTCGCCATCATCGCCAGTAGCAATAACAATCCTGTTTTCTTCATGTTACCTCCAACTTCCATTCGCTCCGGGGCTGCCCCAGCTATCTCTCTGGGAAGACAAGGGTTACAGCCGAAAAGTAACAAGCCCGAGGGCAAGGGTCAAGGTTACGAGGGTGTTGAGCCCTATTGCTCCCAAAGTGTTTCTTGGGAGGTCTGGTAATCCTTTATGTTGCATCTGCGCTTGCACCCTTGTAATATCGCGCCGTCGTTGAAAACAAATGGCCTTGGCCTCGTCTTCCACTCTCGCGCCCCGTTTTCTGCCTATGCGCTTGCCCAGGGTCTGCCTGGCGCTGGGTGGCGACACCGTCGAAGATATGCTGGCGACGGCCGAGTCCATGGCGCGGGATGACCCGTTCCTCGAATTCCGTTTGGATTACCTGAAGCAACCCCTGTCCGCGCTTCCCAAAATCCACCGTTTTCTTGAAACCCACCAGTACGTCACGGCCATCGGTACCTGCCGCCGCGCCGACCATGGCGGCAAGTTCAAAGGATCGCTGGCGGCGCAGTTGGAAGTGCTGAACAAGGCCCACGCCGCAGGTTGTCAGATCGTCGACCTGGAACTTCAGAGCGCGCTGAAAGCGAAGCCCGAAGCGATTGCCCGCCTGCGCCGCCGCTCCGGACTCATCCTGTCGTTCCATGATTTTCGTGGCACGCGGCATCTCGATGAGACGCTGGAGAAAATGCTGAAGATCCCGGCCGATTTTTACAAGGTCGTGACCACCGCCGCCTCGCTTTCAGATAACGTGGCCATGATGCAGTTTCTGCAGGCGCAGAGCGGCCACCACGCGCTGATCGGGTTGTGCATGGGAGAGCAAGGCATCATCAGCCGTGTGCTCGGCGTGCGCGCCGGCAGCGCTTTCACCTTTGGCGCGGTCGACGCCAATGCCGGTCTCAAAACCGCTCCCGGACAGGTCAGCGCGCGCGATCTGCGCGGCATTTACCGCATCGATCAAGTCGACGCCGCCACGCGCATTTATGGCGTCGCCGGCGATCCCATCGAACATTCACTTTCGCCCGTCATCATGAACACGGCGCTGCGCCGCGAAAACGTGAACGGCGTCTATCTGCCTCTGCACGCGAAAACGCTCAAGGATCTGATGCACTGCGTGCGCGAAATCCCGCTTCACGGCCTCAGCATCACCATGCCTTACAAGCGGGCCATCCTCCCGTATCTCGATAACACCGACGCGCACACCGCGAAGATCGGCGCCTGCAATACCGTCGTCCGCGGGCAGGAGGGCAAGCTTTACGGTTTCAATACCGATATCGCCGGCGTCATTCGTCCGCTGGAACAGCGCCTCACCATCGAGAACGCGAAAGTTCTCGTCCTCGGCGCGGGGGGCGCGGCGCGGGCCGCAATTTTTGGCCTCAAAGAGCGCGGAGCTGAAGTCTGGATACTGAATCGCACTTCCGTCAAGGCTCAGAAGCTTGCCCGCCAGGCCAAAGCCCGCACCATCAAACGCGCTGACCTGCACAAGGTCGCCTTCGACGTCATCATCAACGCCACTCCGGTTGGCATGGGGAACACGCGCGATTGCCCGCTCAAGGACGCGGAGATCCAAGCCCGCGTCGTCTTCGACATGGTGTACGATCCGGTCGAGACCCACCTGCTGCAAGTGGCGCGCGCCAAGGGAATCGCCGTCATCCCCGGAGTCGAAATGTTCGTGCAGCAAGCCGCCCGCCAGTTTGAAATCTGGACCGGCAAACCGGCTCCCGCCGGCGATATGCTGCGCGCGGTTACCATCGCCCTGCAGGAGCGGGCGGCGCAAAAGCGGAAACCCTGAGGGTCTGGCACGTGGTCACCGCGGATATTGTATGTACAATGTTTCACGTGGAACATTTTGTAGTGGTATAAATGTACGTATATACACGTGTGTACTCCTCGACAAAATCCCAGGGTGGCGTCAAAAGACGCAGGGTTCTAAGTCTCTGATAATATTCGGAGGCGGCGGAACCCCACCCTAACGCCGAAAAGCGCGACGTTTAGGATGGGGCAGCCGGCGCATTTTCGTTCCGAGCCAGTTAACTAAGCGCACCCACCACCGTCACTACCGTCTGGATGATCGTTCCGGCAGTTTTGGCCGCGGTCAGCACGCCGTTCAACAAATCGCCCACATCCAGGTTAGCGGATACATTGTAATACCACTTGTACCCTGCCAGATCGTCCCAGATGGCTTGAATTGTGGAGTTAATTCCAGTGTTTGACCAGCTCCAGTTGTTGTTGTCCCAAGGAAGACCAGCATCAATGTTCCCTGAGGCAGTAAAGGTGAGCGCAGTGCCGGTTGAGCTCACCACCACAACGGCAACGCTCATATCGTATGGAAACCAGTTGCTGTTGTTCTCCTTGCCCGAGAAACTGTAGGTTCCATCCGGTAACATGCTCAGACTTATCGACCCGGCAATATTGCCGTTTGCGGGGCCGTTAATGTTGGTGTTGCAGTTAATGGCTATCGACGTGGGTTCAACCGGTGACACGGGAGCTGGCGCGGAAAACGAAAACTGCTCCCACGCGCCCACGCTGGTCGCGTCGGTATGAACGGGTTGAGTGTTAGGTCCTCCAACGCCTCCACCGTTAACCGCCGTTAGATAATGGCCGCCCGTGAGTGGCAACGCAGTGAAGGGCATTATCTGCACCGTTGGTGGATTGACGCTATCGTCCACCAGCAAAGTGAAGATTTCCCAAGCGCCCGCTGAAGTCGCGTCCGTGTGGATTGGACACGTTGCATCGTTAGGGCCGCCAACGCCGCCACCGTTTACCGCCGTCAAATAATTGACGCCGGACGATGTCTGGAGGGCAAACCTCATCCCCGGGCCGATGGGGGGCGATCCTGGCTGCAAAATGAGCCTGAAGGTTTCCCAAGCTGCGGCAGAAGTCGCGTCTGTGTGCAGGGCGACGACTCCCGGTCCGCTGTCCGGGCCTCCAAGGCCGCCGCCGTTGACGGCGGTCAACATGTTTGTTCCGTTCGAAGTCAATATACTGCCCACGAAAGTCTTCATCTGAAATCTCCTTTTTTCGGCAAGTTTAGTGCCGATGGTTGAATGGTTTAGGTTGCTGACTTGCCGATGTCGGGCAAAGTTTCCCCGGAGAATCAGCAGATCGCTAATTTCACGCCGGGGGGAAACCGGGTCGAATCTGGTAGCGTTTTTCGCACGGACCTGGCTGCCGGGCAACCATCCGGCCCTGTTCTGCTTTTCTTTTCTTTCTATGCCACTAAGTAATTCACGGCTTGGCAGTTAGTGAGCCATCTATCCCAACTCCAGGGGCTGTGATAGACTCCGGGCCCGAACTGGGAAGGCAGTGCTTGCAAAACATCCGGCCATTGAGAGGACCTTTACGCTTCGGCGTGTTCGAGCTTGACGCTCATTCCGGAGAGCTGCGCAAGCAAGGCGTCAAGATCAAGCTCCAGGAACAGCCCTTCCAGATCCTTCTAATCCTGTTGGAACAGGCCCCCGAGCTGGTGACGCGCGAGAAGCTGCAAAAGCGCATTTGGCCCGCCGACACGTTTGTCGACTTTGATAAGGGTCTATATAACGCCGTCAAGAAACTGAGAGAAGCGTTGGGAGACGAGGCCGGCACCCCGCGCTATATCGAAACCGTGCCCAAGCGCGGCTACCGCTTCATCGCTGCGTTGAATGGCAGCGTGCAGGCGGACAGGGCGGCACAACCCGGTCCCGTGCTCGTGATGGCGGAGACCGCCCAAGAAGCAAAGCCCGCCCCGCCTCGCCCTCACCTCTGGAAGATCCTGGGGCCTGCGGCCTTTCTTGTCGTCCTCGTGGCTGCCGGTGTGTGGTACTGGCGCGTTCGACCTGCCCGCAGGCTCGCGGAGAAAGACACTATCGTTCTCGCCGGTTTTGCCAACAGCACGGGCGATGCGGTCTTCGACGAAACCCTCGAGACGGCGCTCACTATTTCTCTGCGGCAATCGCCCTTCCTGAACGTGCTCTCCGACGACAGCGTGGCCAGGACCTTGCAAGAGATGACGCTTCCGATGGGCACGAAACTCACCCCCAAGGTGGCCCGCGAGCTCTGCCAGCGGGCGGGCAGTGAAGCCTACCTTGGCGGATCAGTCGATCGCCTTGGAAACGAATATGTCTTGGGGTTGAAGGCAGTGAATTGCCGAAGCGGAGACACCCTGGCCGAGGAGCAGGTAACGGCACCGTCGAAGGAGAAGGTGCTGGGCGCGCTGGGCACGGCGGCATCCAAGCTGCGCGCCGAACTCGGAGAATCGCTCGCTACGGTGCGGAAATTTGACGTTCCGCTGGAGCAGGCCACCACGTCTTCGCTGGAAGCGCTGAAAGCGTACAGCCTGGGGATGAAGGCCTTTAATGAGAAAGGCCCCGCCGAATCCCTGCCCTACCATCAACGCGCGATCCAACTCGATCCGAAGTTCGCTCTCGGATACTGGGCGGTGGGCGACGACTACGGGAGTCTCGGCGAGTCGGAGCGGGCCAGCGAGTACTTCACCAAGGCATTCCAGTTGCGGGAGCACGCCAGTGAACGGGAAAAGCTGACGATCACCGGCGTCTACTATCTCATGGTCACTGGTGAACTTGATAAAGCAGTCCAGACATATCGGGAAGAGATTGAAAGTTACCCACGAGACACGGTCGCGTATGGTCATTTGGGCGTGGTCCTCTCCGAGCAGGGCCAGCACGAGAAGTCTGCGGAGATTACACGCCAAGCACTGCGCCTGGCGCCGGATCAGGTAGGTTGGTACCAGAATCTCGCCAACGACGCTTTGGAATTACAGCGGTTCGACGAGGCGCGGCAGATCATCCGCGCAACGCAGGCGCGAAAACTAGATAGTGAAGGCCTCCATGGTGTTCTCTACGCTTTGGCCTTTCTCGGGGCGGACTCGGCGGCGATGGCGGAACAGCAGCAGTGGTTTGCGGGTAAGCCCGACTATGAGAGCTACGGACTTGCGCTCGCTTCCGACGCCGAAGCCTATGGAGGCCGACTAGGCAAGGCGCGGCAGTTGACGAAACGGGCTGTGGACTCGGCCATACGAGCCGACAACAAGGAAAGCGGGGCAACATGGCAGGCGGACGCCGCTGTGCAACAGGCTGCTTATGGCAGCCGCACAGAATCACGCCAGACAGCGGCAGAAGCTTTGCGGCTGGCTCCGACGAGTCGCGTCGTCGAAAGCGAATCTGCACTGGCGTTTGCTATGGCGGGGGATACGGCGCGAGCCGAATCCGTGGCCCAGGATTTGGGAAAACGCTTCCCGCTGGACACCCTGATGCAGTCGCTGTGGCTGCCAACCATTCACGCCCAATTGGCGTTGGACAGAGGGAACCCGGCCCCCGCCTTGAATGCCCTGCAAGCTGCTTCAGCCATTGAGTTGAGCGATAGCGATGACTGCCTCTATCACGTATATGTTCGCGGAGAAGCCTACCTGGCAGATGGACAGGGCAGCGCCGCCGCCGCCGAGTTTCAGAAGATTCTGGACCACAGCGGTATTGTCTGGAACTGCTGGACGGGAGCGTTAGCCCGTCTGGGAGTGGCTCGTGCGAATGCCTTGCAGGCAAGAACCCCGCAGGAAGCGGATTCCGATGCAGCGCGGGTCCGGGCGCTGGCCGCTTACAGAGACTTCCTTACGCTCTGGAAAGATGCCGATCCCCACATCCCTATCCTGAAGGAAGCCAAGGCGGAGTACGCAAGGCTGCAATAGATCCGAACACGCAATTGTGACTGCTGGTGACATGCCGACGCAGTTTTTTCGCAATTACTTAGCCATCGATGCCGAGGGGCTGACTTTTTTGCCGACCCGCCGTCGTAGCAAATTGAGAAATGGCGATGCAGTCTTCGTAAGAAAGGTTGCAAATAAGCCGTACCGGCAGTAATATGAGCTTTGGACGCAGCATTTCGCGTTCATCTTGTCCCAAAAAAACCAAATCTTCCAGGTAGAAACGCAGCCCTAGCTTTAAACGAAATCTAAAGGGGCGCCCAAGGCCCCGGTGCAATTCGGAGAGAATGCATGTCGTGGTACGCGTACTGCCTCACGGAACACCCAGCCCTTGCCAACGGTGTTCGCGCCCGCCGTCCCTTCCTGCTAGATGGAATTCAGGGCGTGAATTCCGCTCCCGTTATGAGCTACCCGAGCGGAGAATTCGCGGTGATTGTCAGTGAATATGACCGCGCCACCTCCAAACTCGACGAAAAGTCGGTGCTCGAGCATGCCCGCGTGGTAAGCCAGAGCTTCCGGACGGCTACCGTCTTGCCGTTCCGATTTGGGACGATTTTCGACACCGAAGATGCCATCCGGCAAGCGGTTCGAGCCAATCGCCGTACTTTCTGTGAGAGCGTGGAGCGGCTTCGGGGCAAGTCCGAAATGCGCATCAAGCTCATGGTTCGCGACGGTTCTGTGCGCGGCTCCATGGAAGAGATTGTCCTGCCCGATACGGTCGGCCGCGAGTATCTTACCAAGCTGCGCGAGAAGGCGTCGCGCGAGCGCGAACGCCAGACCAAAGCCCGCGCTCTCTCCGTGCAAGTGCATAAGCTGTTTAACCCGCTTGAGGAAGAAGTCAGTTGCAAGCGGGTCGACGCCGACGGGATGTTGCTCGACATCGCCCACCTGATCGACACCAAGTCCATCGAAAAATATCAGAACCGCTACAGCACGGCCGCCAAGCAGCTCAAGAATTGCCAGATGGTCGTGACCGGTCCCTGGCCTCCGTATCATTTCCTGCCGGGGAAGGTTCGCACCGTCGCCGGCGACAGCTAGAAGCTTTTCCGATTGATCTCAAGCCCCCTCTCGAGGGGGCTTCGCTATTGTGCAGGACTGGCTGGATGAGGTAATCATGGAGACTCCCGCTTTGGCTCAGTCCACATCGGACCGCTATCCCCAAGTAGCTAGCCCCCTCCACACGATTTTGATGCTCGCCGCGTTCACTGCCTGGACGTTCGGGGCAAAGATTCTCGCAGATCACATGAGGGCGGCGGTTCATCCGAACCGCGTACGCGTCTATTTGGTCACCATCTTCGTGGAGTGGTTCTTCTTCGTTCTTGTAGTGGTGGGCGTGCGTAGGCATGGCGCATCTGTCCTCCTCGTGCTTGGAGATCATTGGCGTTCCGCCCGCCAGGTGCTGCGCGATATTGGAATTGCCGCTGGGTTCTGGGTGGTTGCGTTGGGGCTACTTTGGGTATTCGGCCGGCTCCTGCGCGTCGGCGCCCAGGGTAGCAACATACAGTTCATCCTCCCGCATGGGCCCGCTGAATTAGCCCTGTGGATAGCCCTCTCTGTCACCGCCGGTATTTGCGAGGAGACGATTTTTCGAGGCTACCTGCAACGGCAGTTCATGGCTCTGACGAAGAACGCTCCCGCCGGCATTGTCATTTCTGCCGCAGGATTCGGCGCCGCCCACGCGTACCAGGGCTTCCGGATGGCGGTGCTCATCAGCCTGTTCGGAGCGATGTTCGGGATTCTGGCCTATTGGCGCGGGACTGTTCGCCCTGGAATGATCGTCCATGCGTGGCAGGATTCATTGGGCGGACTGGTGGGCAGTTTAATGAGGCACTAGGAGGGTGCGGGATAGCTGTCTGAATCAGGAAGTCCCGCCTCCGCTTCACTTCTGCCAATGTGCAGCTTTGTGCATCCGGCTCCCGATTGGCCGTCGACCCTCACCCATTCTCAGTCTTGGCGACTCACCCCTAAAATCCTGATTTAGAACAGGTTCCCAAAATGGGGGCCGCCCTCACCCCGACTTGATCATTTTGGTTCCGGAAATGCTCATTCACATTCCACTGAAGAGGTCGCCTCCTTTGGAAGAAACTTCACTTTCGATGTTCTCGACACCTCACTCTGTCCGTTCCTGTCCCCAGAGCGGCGTCAAACTGAGTCTCCTCTGATTCCCGCCACTTCGCCTCTTTGAAAAGGGTGGCCCCGAAAGGGGCCGCTTTTTTTGTTGCGTCCGCTCCTGTACACTCGGCGTTTGCAATGAAATCAAAAAAAGCTGTTTTTCTCCGCATTGTCCTGTTGCTGGTTGCCCTCAGGCAGAACCCGCTGAACGCCCAAAAGGCTCCCACCACGTCTGACGATCTTCTCCTCGCCACCATGGAGAAGGAGCTGCATCGCGGCCAGGCCGAACTCGCCAAGCAGGATCCCGCTCCCTACTTCACCAGCTACAACGTGACCGACGGCGAGTCGCTGGTCATCCTCAGCGCCCAGGGTGGCATCCTGAGCTCAACCCATGCCCGCCACCGCGCCGCCGACGTCAGCATGCGTATAGGAGCCCCGGCTCTCGATAACACTCACGACCAGGAACGCCACTCCGGCATCACTTCCGGCCAGCTTCCACAGCGGGACGATCCCGACGCCATCGCTCGCGTCCTCTGGCGGTTGACCTACGAGCAGTACCGCAAGGCGCGCCAGGCCTATACCAACGTAAAGACCAAGACCGCCGTCCGCGCCAAGGACGAGGACGACTCGCCCGACTTTTCCGAGGAGAAGCCCTCGACTTACATCGAGAAGACTCCGTCGCCTGCGTTTCCCGAGCAAAAGGACTGGGAAGACCTTGCCCGGCGTTATTCCGCTGACTTCCGCCAGTATCCGCAGGTCGAAGAGTCCATGGTTTTTCTTTTTGCCGAGAGGAGCCACAATTACCTGGTCTCGACCGAGGGCACGAAGATCGTCACCGCCGACGCCATCTTCCGCGTCATGATCCAGGCGGAAACCCTCGCCGACGACGGCATGCAACTGATGCGCGTCGAAACCTTCCAGTTTTCCGACCCGGCAAAAGTTCCCTCCGAACCGGAAGTGGCCGCGAGCGTGAAAAAAATGGCCAGCGACTTGAGTGCGCTGCGCGCGGCTCCGCTGGCCGAACCATTTAGCGGTCCCGCGCTCCTCTCCGGGCGCGCGGCCGCGGTTTTCTTTCATGAGGTGCTCGGCCATCGCGTCGAAGGACAGCGCCAGCGGGGCCGCGACGAAGGCCAGACTTTCACTAAAAAGGTGAACGAAAAAATCCTGCCCGAGTTCCTCAGCGTGACCGACGATCCCACGCTGCATACGCTCGCCGGCACCGAGCTGTCGGGCTTTTATCGCTTTGACGACGAAGGCATTCCCGCCGAACGCGTCGAGGTGGTCAAGGACGGCATCCTGAAAAACTTTCTCATGGGACGGCTGCCGGTAAAGAACTTCAGCAACTCGAACGGACACGGTCGGGCCCAGTCCGGACTGATGCCGGTTGGCCGACAGGGCAATCTGATCGTTACTTCTTCGAAGACGATGCCCGACGCCCAACTGCGCACCCGCTTCATAGAAGAAATCAAGAAGCAGGGTAAACCATACGGCCTTTACTTCGAGGACATCCAGGGCGGATTCACCCTGACCACGCGCGATCTGCCGCAATCGTTTCAGGTGCTTCCCGTCATGGTGTGGCGCGTGTATGCGGATGGGCGTCCCGACGAACTGGTGCGCGGCGTCGACATTGTTGGCACGCCGCTCACCGTCTTGAGCGAGATCGCCGCCACCGGAGACACGACCAGCGTCTTCAACGGCATTTGCGGAGCCGAATCGGGCAGCATTCCTGTATCCGCAGCCGCTCCGGCCATGTTGTTTTCCGAGATGGAAGTGCAAAAACGAAAGTACGGCGACACGCGACCGCCCATCCTTCCGCCTCCGCCCGGAGCAATGGACGACAAGGGAGGTGCAAAGTGATCGGACAAGCCTTGTCTCGACGTGCGGAAAGATTCCAGCTTCGTATCAGGGCATCGCTTCAGAGATGCCGGAAGCGCTCTGCAAACAGAAGCCCCTTTAGGGGCTGGGCATCGAACGCCGCCTTTTTCCGTAACTTGTTGCTTTGGTCGATCTCCTCTGCGATCCTCGTCTGCGGCCTCGCAACCTCCGTCCGCGCCGCCGACTCTGCTTCCAACGACCCCGTTCTGCGCGCGCTTCGCGAGGAAATGGAGCGATCCAAAGGCAAGCTGAAACTGGAGAACGTGCAAGCGCCGTATTACATCGAATATCGTGTCACCGAGATCGACCAGTTCGAAGCCAGCGCGGTTTTCGGCGCCCTGCGCAACCAGCAACATAATCGCGGCCGCCTGTTGCGCGTCGTGGTTCGCGTCGGGGACTACAAGCAGGACAGCTTCTACGGCATGGGGGAAGGCACCGTCGACCTGGTGCCGTCCGACAATGACGTCTTCGCCATCCGCCATCGCGTCTGGCTAGCCACCGATCGCGCCTACAAGGCAGCCAGCGAAGCGCTCTCCGCCAAGCAAGCGGCCCTGAAGCAGTTGAAAGTCGATGAGCCGGTCGACGATTTCGCCAAAGCCGCGCCCGTCGAAGCCGTCGAGCCGCTCGCCCATTTTTCTTCGCCCGACTTTGCTTCCTGGCTTCATCTCCTCGAAGAGGCTTCCGCCCTATATCGCAGCGACAAGGAGCTGGAGAATTTCGAATCCTCGCTGCGTTTCACCGTCGAGAATCGCTATTTCGTGAACTCCGAGGGCACGGTTGCCCGCTCCGGTCACGCCCACTACGCCATTTCCGTCGCGGGCTCGACCCAGGCTTCCGACGGCATGTTGCTGCAGCGTTCGCACGCCGACCAGGCGAACGATCTCAAGGAACTCCCCAGCCGCGAAGAATTTCTGAAGACAACGGTCCGGCTCCGCGACACGCTGAAGTCGCTGCGTGACGCTCCGGTGGTCGACGAGGAATATCGCGGCCCGGTCCTATTCTCGAACGACGCTGCCGCCTCCGTCGTCACTGAACTGGTGGAACCGAATATTCTCGGCGGAAAGCCCCGGCTCGGCGAAAACGCGCGTACCACGGGGAAATGGTCGAGCAGCTACAAATCCCGCGTCCTGCCCGATTTCATCAATGTGTTCGACGATCCGACGATCTCGACGATTGCCGGGCAGCCTCTGTTCGGGAACTACACGCTCGATGACGAAGGGGTAAAAGCCCAGCGCGTGTCTCTGATCGAAAAGGGGCAACTCGTTTCCTATCTCATCGGACGCCAGCCGATTCGCGACTTCCCGGTTTCGAACGGTCACGGCCGCGCCGGCGCTGCCACTTCGCCTGCGCCTCGTCCCGGCAATCTGATTCTGCAATCGATCGATCCGCAGCCCGATGCCGGCCTCAAGGCAAAGCTGATCGAGCTCTGTAAGAACCGCGACCTGCCTTACGGACTTTACGTGGAAACCATGGGGCCCAAGCTAGAGCCACGGCTTCTCTATCGCATCTGGACTAAGGATGCGCGCGAAGAACTGGTTCGCGGCGGAGTCTTCGAAGATCTTGACATCCGCTCCCTGCGCGGCGATCTCATCGCCGCCGGAACCGCGCCCCAGGTTGAGGACCGCCCGGAGCCGGTCTGGTTCAGCGTCGCCAGCCCGGCGCTGCTGTTCGACGAACTCCAGGTCAAGCGGACGCAAGCTACCAAGCAGAAACTTCCCGAATACCCCGCGCCCGCGCTCGGTCAGGCCGCGAACCAGCCGTGAGTTGGATCGGGTCATTGAAATGCCAACCGTTGTGCCTTTGACCTGCGATGGCCCGATGGCCCGATCACCAGATGACCCGATCGAACCATTTGACGCCCGATCTCTCTCGCGCTTAGGATACATGTTTGACTTCACGTGGATGGGAGCCCTGTGAGGCGCGACTTTTGCTTCATGGCAGGCAGCGATCATGGATAAGAAGAAGCTAGAGACGTTCAGAAAGAGACTGGAAACCCGGCGCAACGAACTGCGCCACATGGTTGTCCGCAATCAGCAGGACGGCCGTACCGCCGACGATGAGGCCACGCAGGACGTCGCCGATCGCGCCGCCAGTTCCTACAACAAGGAATTCCTCTTCAGCCAGAGCAACAACGACCGCCAGTTGCTCAATATGGTCGACGGCGCTCTCGCCCGCATTCGCGAGGGCAGCTTCGGAGAATGTGTCTCCTGCGGCAAAGAGATCAACGCCAAACGCCTTGAAGCCGTGCCCTGGACCCGCCATTGCATCGAGTGCCAGGAGAAAGCCGAGAAGGGCTTGCTCGAAGCCGCTCAATAAAAGTGTGGCTTGGACGGTCCTATCCGCAACTCTTCGCTTAAACCCATGATTCCAATAGATAGAGGGAAAGCATTCCCCACAAAACGCGAAGATGGCCCCTTCGGGCCATGCTGTTTTCGAACTTTCCCGGACGAATATAACCCAACCAGTGGTATGATTCTCTAACTCCAAACGCCGCGCCAGTGGGGCACGGCAGGGAAAATTCTCAAACCTAAAGGTGAAAGCAATGGCTTGGACCAGTCCTGTTTTCGAAGAAGTTGTTCTGTGCTGCGAAATCAACTCCTACGTGAGCGCAAAACTCTAAAACCTGCAGAATAAAGATGCGCATTCGGATCCTCGGTTCTGCGGCCGGGGGTAGGTTCCCGCAGTGGAATTGCGGCTGCGGAAACTGCGCCGCTGTGCGCAAGAGCGCCGTACGCGAGGACGTGCGCGAAAATGCGGGCGAAGGCAAGTTCCCCGGCAAGGCGCGCACGCAAGCGCAACTCGCGCTGAGCGCGGACGGCTCCGCCTGGTTTCTGGCGGGCGCGTCTCCCGACTTGGCGTTTCAAATCGAAAGCTCGCCTGAGCTTCATCCGCGGGCGCTGCGCGATTCACCAGTCGCCGGAGTGGTGTTGGGTAGCTGCGATCTCGACCACGTGGTGGGATTGCTCCTGCTCCGCGAACTGCAGCCTCTGCGCGTTTATGCCGCGCCCTCGATCTTGCGAATTCTGCGGGAAGAGAACAGCATGTTCGGCATGTTGAACCGCGTCGAGCCGCAGGTGGTTTGGACGCCCATGAATTCCGGCGCGCTGTTTCCTTTGTTGTCCGCCTATGGGAAAGACTCCGGATTACGATGCGAGGTCCACTACCTCTCCGGACGCTATCCGAGATATGTCAAGACTGAGCCTGCAAGCCTCGCTCGCAACGAGGCGACGGCCGCGTTGTTCTTTGAATCCGAATCTGAATCTAAATCCGATTCTGCTTCGGGAAGGAGCGTCGCGTACGTTCCCGCCGTCGGCAGCCTCAGTGATGCGCTGCTCGAAAAGATCCGTGGTGTGGACCTGCTTCTGTTCGACGGCACCTTCTGGAGCGACGATGAACTCATTCGCGTTCAAGGCAGCGGCGAGACTGCGCACCAGATGGGGCACATCCCGGTGGAAGAAAGTCTGCGCCTGCTGAAAAATGTCAAAGTTGGGCGCAGAATGTTTATTCATCTCAACAACACGAATCCGATTCTGAACGAGGCGAGCCCCGAGTATCAAGCCGTGCGCCAAGCCGGCTGGGAAGTGGCGGAGGACAATTGGCAATTGGAACTTTAGCTGGCGAAAAAGAGCCGGGAAATACTGCAAACGCTTCCAAGCTTACGTTCGAGGAATTGCGCGCGGCGCTGCGCCAGGTCGGCGAAGAGCGCTATCACCACAAGCATCCCTTCCATCTGCTCATGCACGAAGGCAAGCTCACGCGCGGACAGTTGCAGGCCTGGGCGCTGAATCGTTATTACTATCAGTCGATTATTCCGATAAAAGACGCGATCATTCTCTCGCGCGCTACGGATCCGGCATTCCGCCGGGTTTGGCGGAAACGCATTGTGGATCACGACGGCCAGGACGGGGGCCAAGACGGAAATGACCATCGCGTTGGCGGAATCCTGCGCTGGATCAAGCTGGCGGAGGCGACCGGGCTCGACCGCGAGCGGGTGACGCGCGCCGAAGAGATTCTGCCTGCTACGCGCTTTATCGGAAATGAATATCTCAACCTGGTGCGCACGCGTCCTTTTCTCGAGTGCGTCGCTTCGTCATTGACCGAACTTTTTTCGCGCGACCTGATCGCGCTGCGCATGGAGAAATTGCGTCAGCACTATCCCTGGCTTGCTTCCGCGCTCGACTACTTTGAGGCGCGTCTGACCGAGGCTCCGGAAGACGCTGCCTTCGCCATTCAGTACGTGTTCGACCACGCCGCGACGCGCGCGGAGCAGGAGCGCGTCATTCAGGCATTGCGCGACAAGTGCGACATTCTGTGGGCGCAGCTCGACGCGCTCTATTTCGCTTATGTCGAGCCGGGCTGGCCGCCGCCCGGCGCTTTTCGGATTGATACTGGCGCGAAGCATGACGAGAGGAATCGTGGCTGAACTGGTCGATACAAGCGTTCCGAAGTTTGCCGCCGGATGCCGCTGGGGCGGGACCTCCGAAGCGCCGGTCGTGCTTTTTCCGGAAGGCGCGATCCGCGTGGAAGGAACGGGGCGCATCATTCTCGAACTCTGCGACGGCCATTTCTCGCTGGCGGAAATTGTGCAGAAACTGGCAGCACAGTTCATCCTGGCGCCCAAGGGAAAGATCCGCGCCGATGTCCTGACTTTTCTGGAGCAACTCCACGCCAAGCGCATCATTGACTATTAACGACGATTGAGTCATTGAATCATTGAGGTACTGAACCATTGGTTTTCAATGACTAAATGGCTAAATGATTCAATGGCTCAATATTCTCATCCGCTGGCCCTGATTGCCGAGATCACGCACCGCTGCCCGCTGCACTGCGTGTACTGCTCGAATCCGCTGGAGCTGACGTCGCGCCAAGATGAGCTCGCGACCGCCGACTGGCTGCGCGTTTTCGGCGAGGCTGCCGCGCTTGGCGTGCTGCATCTTCACCTTACCGGAGGCGAGCCGCTGGCGCGTCCTGATCTGGTTGAACTGATCGGAGGCGCGCGCCAGTCGCGTCTGTACACGAACCTGATCACTTCTGGAATCGGGCTTTCGCGCGAGCGGCTGGCGCAGCTTGTGGACGCGGGGCTGGATCACATCCAACTCAGCTTTCAAGATTCACGCGAAAGCGACGCCAATTGGATAGCCGGAGCCCGCGCGCACGCGCACAAGCTCGAACTGGCCAAGTGGATTCGTGAGCATAGGATCGCATTCACCGTGAACCTCGTCGTTCACCGGCAGAATATCGAGCACCTTGAAGAAATGATTGCCGTGCTCGAAGCGCTCCATCCTGATCGTATGGAAATCGCGCACGCGCAGTACTACGGCTGGGCGCTGCGGAACCGGTCGGCGTTACTGCCTACTCGCGCACAACTGGACCACGCCGTGGCCGTGGTGGCGGCGGCCGAGGAGCGGCTGCGCGGCAAAGTTCGCATCGACTCTGTAATTCCCGACTACCACGCCCGCTTCCCCAAAGCCTGCATGGGCGGCTGGGGACGCCAGTTGCTGCTGGTCGATCCCGCTGGCCGAGTGCTGCCTTGTCATGCGGCGGGCGTGATTCCGGGGATGCGCTTCGACAACGTACGCGAGCACACGCTCGATTGGATCTGGCAGAACTCGGAAGCATTTCAGAAATTTCGCGGCGAAGCGTGGATGCCCCAGCCCTGCCGCTCCTGCGACCGCCGCCAGGAAGATTTCGGCGGATGCCGTTGCCAGGCTTTTCTGCTGACGGGCGATGCAAGCGCGACCGATCCGGTTTGCGAGCTTGCGCCCTTGCATAACCTGATTGAAGATGCGGTGCGCGAAGATGCGGTAACGGACTCAGCCCCCGAAGTTCTCGAAGCACCTTTTCATGTTCTGCAAGAGAAGATGGCTGGGTTGTGGAGTTACCGGACGGGCCCGAAATGATGAGTGCTATCTCAATTTAGCAACAGCTAGCGAATTTCTCGCACGTTTTCTGGCGGAAGCAAGTGTGCTCTGTGAAAGAGCCATAACACCGCGAGAGCGCACAACAGGCCCGTGGAGGCAGCCAACGGCAAGGACTCTATTATGTTCCGTGCTGACTTCGAGCCGATCAGAAAGCTCACTGGAAGCAGTGCCCCGAGAACCAGCCCGAGGGCACCTGTTTTTAGGATTGCAACCCTCGTTGAGGGAAACCTCTGAGCTAGACTCCGAAGCAACACACCGCCTATCGCACCAAGAATGAATGCAGCTGGGCCGACAGCCCAAAAGGCGAATAACCACAGGAGAGGCAGCGTGAGCATAGAGGTGGCTTCTCGGAGCGAAGATGATCTGCATACACTCCAGAAAGTCATGAGGAGAAGCGCAATTTCCGGGCCGCCAACGCCGCAGGTCACCGCACCTATCAGGGCCGCTCTCCATCGGTCACGCATACCGGACATCTCGATTTTCCCCGTCCTCTCTAACGGATCATAGTTCAGGCTCGCGGAAACATGCCGGTAACTGTCGTAACCAAGATTTTGCTCATTGAGCCGTCGCTGGTGAAGTCGCGCTGTCCCAACATCCGAAGTGTCCGCTTTGACGCTCCCGAAATCCCCCTGTTAGACTGAATAATTGCGATCCTACCTCTAAGCGAAGAAGGAAGCCTGTGCGCGCAGAAACCCGGCATCAACTGAAACAAGACCGCTTCAGCAAGGTTACGCTCGAGGCAGCGGAGAACGCTGCCCACTGGAGCGAGGAACACAAGGCGAAGCTCATCGTCATTGCGATTGTGGTGATTGTCATCGCCGCGATCGGGTTTGGCGGCTGGTACTACATCAACTCGCAGGACGAAAAGGCGAGCGTCGAGCTTTCGACGGCTGTACGTACGTTTGAAACGCCGGTGCGTCCGGCGGGTATGCCCGCCCAGCCGGGGTTCGACAGCTTCGCGTCGGCGCAGGAGCGTGCCACGGCGGCGCGCAAGCAGTTTCAGGCCATCGTCGATAAATATCCGCACACCCACACGGCCGACCTGGCGCGCTATTTCGTGGGATTGGCCGCGGCGCAGCTTAACGACAACGCGGCCGCGGAGCGCAATCTGCAGGATGCGGCTGGCTCCAGGAACACCGATCTTGCGGCCTTGGGGAAGTTCGCGCTGGCCTCCGTGTATCGCTCGGAGAACAAGGACACACAGGCGGTCGATCTCTACAAGCAGTTGATCGACAAGCCCACGCTTGTGGTCAGCAAGGTAACGGCGCAGCTCGAGCTCGCCGGGTTCTATGAGTCGCGGCAGAAGCCCGACGAAGCCAAGAAACTCTACGACCAGGTGGAGAACTCGAAAGAGTGGTAGCGGAGTATTCTCAGGCAGACACACGTCGGACCGTAAGGACCGATATCGGGCCTGAGAAGAGCTTATGCAGGCATGAGTAG
>Ga0181505_10344335_pt1 | contig 18635 bp, 13 predicted proteins | sample PEATcosm2014_Bin_5_FD_127743 | JGI IMG/M metagenome (GOLD analysis project Ga0181505, IMG submission 127743) | Metatranscriptome of peatland microbial communities from MTU Mesocosm Facility, Houghton, MI, USA - PEATcosm2014_Bin05_30_metaT... | ecosystem: Environmental > Terrestrial > Soil >...
CGGGCACATCCCGCGAGATGCTCTGCTGGACGTCCCGGAAATTGGTCGCTTCAAACACGCCGCTTCCGGCGGAGATTGGCGTAGGTCGGAGGGCCAAAAGCGGCCGACTCGCAAGAGCCGCCCGCTTTTTTCTCTGCTATCTCTGTTTGCTTCTGTTAAAAAACCCCTTCCGAATTTAAACAGGAGGCCGCAGAGGGAACGGAGATGGAGACGAGCACCTGCAACGCTACGTTTGGGCGCCAGCTTCGAGGATGGGACGATGCTTCAGGGCAAGTTCAGGAGCCTTATTGGCCGCCACATCCCAGACGATCTGGTAATCCGCTCCGCCATAATCGTGTACGAGGCGATCCCGCATGCCGGACATTTTCCTCCATTCGACGGCGGGAAACTCTGAGCGTGTTTCCTCGGGGACTTTCTTTGCTGCCTCGCCGATGACCTCGACGCTCCGAACGAAAGCGCGCTTAAGCACTTCATCGTGAAGAAACGCCTCGCCAGTCGTCTCCGCGGCCTGCGTAGAAAGGAATTCCGCTTCCCGCAGAATGTCCCGCAGCAACTCAACTGTGGTGGGCAGCATAGCGGATGGTGGGCAGAATCAGCCGCGCCTTCGTCTCGGTGAGCGATTTGTCCGTCACAAGGTCCACGCGCCGGCCCAGCAGGTTTTCCAGCAGTTCGTGCAAGGCAAAGAAATTGTCGTAAGTCCGTTTAGCCTCATCGAATTCGACGTAAACATCCACGTCGCTGTCGTCACGCTCCTCGCCGCGCGCGAACGAGCCGAAGACGCCGACCCGGCGTGCGCCCAGCGCGAGCAGTTCCGCAAGATGAGTTTGGATGACCGTCAGCGGATTCATTGTTGTGTGCATAACTTATCCTGCGCGTGCGTGCCCAACTCGACGATCTCGCCATCATGCAAGACGGCGATGCGGTCGGCGTTGCGCACGGTGGAGACGCGGTGCGAGATGAAGATGGTCGTGCGCCCCTGCATGACTTCGCGCAGATGGTTCAGAATCCGGTCTTCCGTCTGCGTGTCGACGCTGGCCAGCGCGTCGTCGAGAATAAGAATGCGCGGACTGCGAATCAGCGCGCGAGCGATGGCGGTCCGCTGCTTCTGGCCGCCTGACAGGGTCAAGCCGCGCTCTCCCACCAGCGTGTTGTAGCCGTCGGGAAAGCCTTCGATTTCGGCGGCGATGTTGGCGGCTTCGGCGGCGCGCCGCACTTCTTCGTCCGTGGCATCTTCTGCGCCGAAGGCAATGTTGTCGCGGATAGTGTCGCTGAAGAGGAACGTCTCCTGCGGCACGAAGCCGATGTTGCGCCGCAAGACGGCCAGCGGGAACTCGCGGATGGGCCGACCGTCGACCAGCACTGTGCCGGGATCGGCGTCATAAATACGGGGAATCAGCGACACTAGTGTGGATTTGCCCGATCCTGTCGGGCCGACAATCGCCAGACTGGTTCCCGCGGGTATGCGAAGGTTGACCTTCTTCAGCACTTCCTCATCGCCATGGGCTCGGCCATTGCCGCGCTCGGCTGCGAGCAGAGTATTTCCATAGCGGAAGCTGAGGTTGCGAAACTCGATGTCGCCGCGGACCTCGGTGGAAATGTCGCTTGTCGAAACGGCGGCGTCGTTGATCTCTGGCTGCTCCGACATGATGTTGTGAATGCGGCCCATGGAGGCGGTGCCGCGCTGAAAGAGGTTGATGACCCAGCCGAGCGCGATGATCGGCATGGTGAGCTGCATCATGTAGGTATTGAAGGCCACAAAACTGCCGACGGTGATGCCGGTATGCGGATCGGCGTTGTGCTTGATGACCTCGCGCCCGCCAACGAAGAGCACAATCACGATGGCGACGCCCAGCAGCGTCTCCAGGGTGGGCCACAACATACCCATCAGCCGCACCAGCTTCAGGGAGCGTGCAATGTACTCGGTATTGTCGTGCTCGAAGTTCTCGATCTCGGCTTCTTCCTGCACGTAGGCGCGTATCAGCCGGGCGCCGGCAAAGTTCTCCTGGGCGCGGGCCGAGATGTCGGAGAACATAGCCTGAATGCGCTCGAAGCGCTCGTGAATTCTGCGCCCGAAGTACTGCACGACGATGCTAATCACCGGCAGCGGCGCGAACGCGAAAATGGTCAGCCTGGGGCTGATGGAGAGCATGAACACCAACGCTCCTGCCGTGAACACGACGGTGTTCGCGGTATACATGATTCCCGGGCCGAGCAACATGCGGACGGCGTTGAGGTCGTTGGTGGCGCGGGCCATGATGTCGCCGGTGCGGGTGCGCTGATAGAAGCTGTAGGAAAGCCGCTCGAGATGGGTGAACAGATCGTTGCGCAGATCGAATTCGATTTCGCGCGAGACTCCGATCATGATCCAGCGAGTGAGAAACTGGAAGATGGCCTTGACGCCGGAGATCGCCAGCAACAGGAGGGAATAGGTCAACAGCTTGTGGCGGGTGACGCCCTGGTTCAGATCGTCAATGGCACGGCGAATGACCAGCGGGAAGAGAATCCAAATCCCGTTGTTAAACAGCACGCACACCGCACCAATGATGTAGGTGCCGCGGTACCTGCGGAGATAGGGAGCCAGCGGGCGTAGGTTCTTGAACATTAGCCGTCAGCTATCAGCCGTCAGCCATCAGCTAACGGCGGGCGAGTCGAGCTGGGTTGATTGTAACTTCATGTAGATGGTGCGGCACTCGATCCAGATTCTTGGTAGTGGGGCTAACGGATCGTTGCTGGTCAACGCGGTAGCGCTGGGGTCAGAACAGCTTGCGGCGCAGCACACCAGCCAGGCCGAGGATGCCAGAACCGAACAGCGTAATGCTGCTGGGCTCAGGGACGGTGCCGGTCGTCATGGTGCTAGTGCTGGTGGTACTTGACTCAGTGCCAAGGATGGTGAAGGATTTCGAGGGAATCGTGCCCACTCCGCTGTCCTGAGCAAGCGACGGGCAGCCGCCTCCCATGCCATTATTTCCGCCGCAGCCGACGCCGCTATTCTGATCCCAACAGAAATAGCCGTCGCCACCCTGAGCGTTCTGCAGGTTGAGCCAGTAGGTTCCACCGGCGCCAAAGTTCACATTCAGACACACTGACCTCGTCAATACCGTAGCCAAACTGATTGGTGTAGAGAAATTGGGATGCGAGTAAGCAGCCGCTACCACCGCTCGTGGTGGCTGTACCGGAGGCATAAAGAGTGCCACCGTCCGGGCCAGAGGTCATAGACCATTCCAAGCTTGTCATTTGGCCGCAACCTTCGCACTCATTCCAGACGCCGAGCATGAATCCGGTGGCGTCTGAGCTGCCGGAAAGGGTAAAGCTGTCACTGACTATGAAGCCATTAACGATGTCCCACGCATTGCTTGAGCCGTTGATCGAACCGTTGTTATAAATGTCTTGAGCCGTGCCAGGGACAGCCGCCAACGTCAGACACAGTGCGAGCAGCGACAGGGAAGCAAAGCGTAGTTCCATGATGAGGCGTCCTCTCGGCCAAATCTTGGCTGGCATTGTACACCCAACAAAACTCAATGCTGATCTCCCAGTATCAGTTCAATACGCGCAGGGCAGACTCATTGTTGTCCGGACGACGATGCGGTCAGCAATCGCTCGCGAATAAATTTCCTGCGTTTGAGAGGCCGCAGCGAAGTATCGTCCCTAACGGGACTCGGCGTCGCTAATTCGGATTCAACCCAAAGCTGACGGAGTCTGTGCGAGAACCGTGCCGGTCCCCGGGGTGCGTGTGTCGTAGGAGTGCCGCCGCTCCGCGGCTCAGTTGTTTTTCCCACTTCACCGCGGGCTCACGCCCGCGGCTAACACAAATGTCGCCGCTTCGCGGCTGGTTCGATCCCAAATGCAATGGTTTGTTCCCCACTCAGCGCGAATTGCAGCTACAACACACCCCCAGGGGGCTCAGGTACTTTTCCCGCTTAACCCAGGACTCCGCTCCCCATTTCGCGTGAAAAGACGCGCGAATCGGGGACCCCGCTGCGTGCTGGGCTATCCTGTCCCCGTTCCGCAATGCGGGACTCGATTGCTGGCTATCCACACTTTTGCGCCAACCCGGCGGCTGCTAGTCGATGCTGAGAAGTCAACAGCGCCACACAGACTGTGAGGGAGCTGGCTAACTTATAGCGCGCCTCCGGCGCTGGAACTCTCCGTCAACCCCTAATACGGTAAGGTGGAGGTGATTGCCGACGGCCGGCGGCTCGACGTTGACGGGTGGATAGCTGATAGCTGAAGGCTGAGAGCTAAGAGCTAACGGCTAAGGGCTGGCGGCTTTTGCTACGTTGGCACCCGTAGTAAAAAGTAGCCTCCGGCAAATGCGAAGATGAAATCCGGCGCCCAGGCGGCCAGCATCGCGGGCAGTTGGTTGGCGTTGCCCATGGCCTCGAAAAATCCTGCCGTCACCCAATAGACCAGCGCGATTCCCAAAGCTACGGCCACACCCACCAGCGCGCCGCCGCGACGGCCGGACGCAGAGAAAGGAATCGCCAGGATCGCCATGACCAGGGTAATCAGCGGAAAGGCAATCTTCTTCTGCAATTGCACTTTCAGGCGCACGGTGTCGAAGCCGCTCTGCTGCAGGTCGTCGATATATCGCCGCAGCTCGTCATAGTTCATCTCCGACGATTGCTTCACTTCCTTCTTGAAGTAGCCGGGATTCTCGTGCAGCTCGTCGAATGTAGCCACATCGAAGCTCCGGTAGTCCTGGATGGAGGCTCCGTGCAGGGTCCGCTCCCAGCCTTGCTCGAACACCCACTTCTGCAGATGGTCCTCCCAGCGCGCGTGTTCAGCATAGATGCGGCGTGTCAGTTGGAAGGTGTCAGGATCGAACTCGAAAATGGAGATGCCGCCGAAGTGGTTTTGGTCGGGATCGAAGACGCGGTAGTAGTAGATTTCGTTGTTCTGCCCGAAAATCCATTTGCGATCGGCCTGAAGATAAGTCTGCGGCGGCTTGCCCTTGATCTCGTTGCGCAGGATCTCCTGCTGCCGGTTGGTGCGCGGAATGTAAAGCTGATCGAAGACGAACAAAGCGCCAGCGAAGACTCCGCAGAGGACGATGACCGGAAGGGTGGCGCGATAGACACTGAAGCCGCTGGCTTTCATGGCGATCAATTCACTGGACTTGTCCATCAAGCCGAAAGTAATGAGGACGCCCAGCAGGACTGCCATAGGCGCCATGAGGTAGATCATCGATGGGCTCAGGTTCCAGAGGTACTCGGCGACGGTGACCAGCGGCACCTTGTTGCGCACGATGTCGGTGAGCAGCTCGAAGAAGGTAAACACCAGAGCCAGGACAAGAAACGTCGTGAGGATCATGGTGAGATATAAGGCGAAGTCGCGCAGGATCATGTCATCCAGAATCAGCGGAAAACGAGCGCTGAAACGATGCCGGTGAAGAGCGGACTCCGTCGTCACCCTGCGCTCTCTGGCCAGCCTTCTGCTGCCGGCGCCGAGCGATTGCAATTTTTGCAACAGCAGCTTCCAGCCCGCGGTCAGATTGGCGATCTCAATGGGCATGCGGTCGACGCGCCACAGCAGAAACAGGCCGCAAAAGAAGAAGAAAATGTTGCCCCACCACGAACCCAGCCAGGGCGACATCCTGCCCTGGCGGGCCATCTGCACGCCGATCATGGAGAAGAAGTAATAGACCACGACCAACAGAATGGTGAGCACAAAGCCGGTGCTCTTGCCGCCTTTGCGGGCCGACAACCCCAGAGGAATTCCGACCATGGCCAGAACCAGGCAGGCTGCCGGCAAAGCGAACCGGCGTTGGAACTCGATCTCGTAGTAGCGAGCCTTGATCAAGCTGTAGTTGTAGCTTCCCGGATCGGAACTGCGGACGCTTTCCGCCGCCTTGCGCTCACGAGCGGCGTTGCGCAGCAGGCCGTGCAAGCCGAGTTCGGCGACAGGGAGCAGGTCATGCGGACGGGTTTCGTCGGTGGGCACCGCGATGGGGATCTCAGTGTTTTCGAAGGTGGTGATGGAATACTGGTCTTGGACCTTGGGAACCGCCTCCTGCTGGGTGCCGTCCTCCAGATGAAAGCGCAGCTTGTTAGGAGCATCACTTAACAGCGCGCCCCGCTTGGCCAGCGTAATCTTGGGTGACGATGGATCGCTGATGTCTGCCAGAAACACCCCTCGCCAGAGAGCTTGGCCCTTGGAGGGAATCGCGTCCTGCACGTACAGGACGATGTCCTTGAAGTCCTCGTAGAACACGCGCGGCTCGATCTCAAACGACGCCTGCGAGGATCGCAGGCGCTCCTGCAGATGGTCGAGGGCAATGGCCGACTGGGGCGCCAAATAGACGCTGTTAAGCATGCCCAGCAGCCATGCCCCAATAGCAAAGATGGAGACAGCCCGAATGAACATTCCCACGCCCATGCCGCTGGCACGAATGGCGGTGACTTCGCTGTCGGCCGCCATACGACTTAGTCCCACCAGGATGCCGACCAGCACACCCATCGGGATGGTGATGGTGAATGTTGCGGGAAGCGTGAACAGGAAGATCTCGGCGACACTGGGCAAAGGAGCGCTGTTGCGAACAATCAACTCCAACAGGCGCCCAAGATCCCGCATGAAGATGATGAAGGTGAACAGCGCGACGCCGATGATGGCATGCGAGCCGATCTCCTTCAGGATGTAGCGGGTCAGAATGCGCACAACTGGATAGTTTACCGGAAGGGTACGCTGCGCTGCACATGGGGCGCGCCCGGCACCGACGGTCCCCTTAGAGAATCTTTACCACGGAGACACAGAGGCAACGGAGGCTACTAGAAAAAGGGAAACAGCAGACAAAACTCAGTGCCTCCGTGGTGAACAATGTCCTTCGCTGCACGACGAGAACGTTACTGCTTCAACACTACCATCGCCAGTGGCGGCAGGTTCAGTAGCAGAGAGTTTTCGAAGCCGTGGCAGGCGATGGCTTCCGTCATCCGTCCTCCGAAGTTGCCTTCATCGGTGCCGCCGTAAATGGCTGCGTTGCTGTTCAGCACCTCGCGCCAATGGCCTTCGTGGGGAGCTCCGACTCGGTAGCCACGCCGTGGTACAGGAGTGAAGTTGCAGGCGATCATCACCGGTGCGGTGCCATCTTTACGCAGCCGCATGTAGGTCAGGACGCTGTTGTCGGAATCGTCAGCGTCGATCCAACGCCAGCCACCAGGGTTGAAATCGGTTTCGTAGAGCGCCGGTTCGTTGCGGTAGAACGTATTCAGATCGCGCACCCAGCGCTGCACTCCCTGGTGATGCTCGAAGCCGAGCGCGTGCCAGTCAAGGCTGCCGTCGTGGTTCCACTCGCTCCATTGGGCAAACTCGCCGCCCATGAATAAGAGCTTCTTGCCCGGCTGGGTAAACATATAGCCGAAGAGCAGACGCAGATTGGCATACTTTTGCCACTCATCTCCCGCCATTTTGCCGTATAGCGAACCCTTGCCGTGGACGACTTCATCGTGCGAGAGCGGCAGTACGAAGTTCTCCGTGAACGTGTATAGCCCGCGGAAGGTCAGCTTGTTGTGCTGGTACTTGCGATGGATTGGGTCCTTGGTCATGTACAGCAACGTGTCGTGCATCCAGCCCATGTCCCACTTCATGCCGAAGCCGAGCCCGCCGATGTACGGCGGTCGCGACACCATGGGCCAGTCCGTGGACTCCTCCGCGATGGTCTGAATGTCGGGGAAGTTCTCGTACGCCTCGCGATTGACCGCTTTCAGGAACGACACTGCGCCCAGGTTTTCGCGTCCTCCATACTGATTAGGTATCCACTCGCCCGCTTTGCGCGAGTAGTCGAGATAGAGCATGGAAGCGATGCCGTCCATGCGCAGACCGTCGGCGTGATAGCGGTCGAGCCAGAAGATAGCGTTGCTGATGAGGAAAGCGCGGACCTCATTGCGATCGTAGTTGAAGATGTCGGACTTCCAGTCGGGATGAAAGCCCTTCCGCGGGTCAGCATGCTCGTACAGATGGGTTCCGTCAAAGAATCCAAGCCCATGCTCGTCGGTAGGGAAGTGCGACGGCACCCAATCGAGAATGACGCCGACACCGCGCTGATGCAAATGGTCGACCAGGTACATGAAATCCTGCGGTGTGCCGAAGCGCGCGCTGGGAGCGTAGTAGCCGGTGACCTGATAGCCCCACGAGCCGAAGAAAGGATGCTCCATGACGGGCATGAACTCGACATGAGTAAAGCCCATGTCGCAAACGTAGTCGGCCAGTTTGACTGCCAGTTCGCGATAGTTGAGCGATCGGTTATCCTCCTCGGGCACGCGCATCCAGGAGCCGAGATGGACTTCGTAGGTCGAAATCGGAGCCTCGAATTTGTTGCGTTCGTGCCTGGTACGCATCCACTCCTGATCGCCCCATTCGTAGGCGAGGTCCCAGACGATAGAGGCAGTGCGAGGCGGCACCTCATTGTGCAAAGCGAACGGGTCGGCCTTGGCAACCGTGTACATGTGATAGCGTGAGCGGATGTAGTACTTGTACACCGCGCCGTGGTCGAGGTCGCGAACGAAGGCTTCCCACACACCAGAGCTGGCTTGCGGATTCATGGGAGTGGAATCGGGGTTCCAGTCGTTGAAGTCGCCGACAATCGAAATCCGCTCCGCATTGGGCGCCCACACGGCGAAGTGCGTGCCGCGCCTGCCGTCAAGCTCCACCACGTGAGCACCGAACTTTTCGAAGAGCCGCGTGTGCTGGCCTTCGTTGAACAGATGCAGGTCGTAGGGAGTCAATAGGGTGGAACCCTGATCCTGGGACGCTAAAGGTGCCATGCGCTCGATCTCCTCATAGGTTGCCGCGCCGCGTTAAGCAAAAGGCCACGAAATACCGCCGGCAGCCGTCCCAACAAGTGTAGAGGAACTTCAGAACATAAGCGAAACGTGCAGCGATCGTGGTCAGCTCTGTTGCAGTCTATTGCACCCCGTTTGCAATCAATTCTTTCCCGACTGCTTGACCCCTTCTCTTCGGAAAGTGCTTAATGGAGAAGTACTGTCGTAGTGCAACTCAGTTGCAACTGTCATGTGAATGCCATCATCGTACATCAAAATCCAAGAAGGGCTATTCAGCAATAATCGGCTCACTAGGTACTTGGGGACCAGTTCCGGTGTGTGTCAGGGGCCAGCGATGTCTGGGACGCGACCAGAATGATAGAAAAAGGTCGGAACAGCATTGCCGGCGACCTGCAGCGAGGGATGTCCGAGCTTGTTTTAGGCTTAAGAACTCCTAGCAATCCGCTCCGGTTTTTGGTTTTCGTTCTAATTTTGCTGTTTGCTATCGATCTACGAGCCGGAGTTGATGGGACTATTGTGGGAACAGTGAAGGATTCCAGCGGCGCAGTAGTGCGCAACGCGATCGTCAAGGCAGCAAACGTTAACACCGGCGTCCAGCAGCAGGTTTCAACCAACGAGGTAGGGTTCTACTCTTTTCCAGCCCTCCCGGTCGGTCGCTATGACATTTCAATCACGAAGGCCGGGTTTAAACTCTATCGGCGCACAGGCATAGCTATCGATGCCAACGGCTCTGAAGTGGTTGACGTCGTTCTTGAGGTTGGCGAACCCTCTGAGGCGATTACTGTCAATCAGACGGCGATCCGCGCCGAAACATCTGAGTCGCAGCTAGGTGAGGTCATCTCCGGCACGAAAATGGTCGCTGTACCTTTGAATGGCCGAAGTTTTACAGATTTGCTTTCTCTGCAAGCGGGAGTTGCGCCGGCTACGTCGCTCACCTCGGACACTCAGCAGGACGTCGGCGTCAGTGCGCTGTCTCCCTCCGGGAACCTGAATCCAGGAACGATCTCGATCAATGGGCAGAGGGAGTTTTCGAACGCATTCATAGTCAATGGGAGCGACACCGAAGAGGACGTCAACGCAGGAACGGCCATTGTCCCGAACCTCGACTCTATCGCCGAGTTCCGCATCCTGACCAGCAACTTCGACGCGGAATACGGAGGTTATACCGGCGGCCACATCAACGTCATTACAAAATCCGGTACGAACGCCTTTCACGGCAATATATTTGAGTTTCTTCGCAACACCGACCTCGACGCCCGCAACTACCTCTCCTCGTCACGTGGAGTATTCGATCAAAACCAATTTGGAGGTACGCTAGGCGGACCGATTCGCAAAAACAAAATATTTTTCTTTGCCGATTATCAAGGCACTCGTCTCACCCAAGGAATCGACACCGGCCTCATTCCCGTTCCTTCTACGCTGGATCGCTCCGGCAATTTGTCTGACATTACCAGTTCGCTGACGGGATCTGTCACCGGGCAATCCTGGGCAAACACACTATCGAAAGAGTTGGGCTATGCCGTCCTTCCCGGCGAGCGCTACTATACACCCGGGTGCACGAGCTCTTCGCGGTGCGTTTTCCCCAACGCTGTAATCCCCATGTCGGCATGGTCGGCGCCGGCAAGAAACCTGCTCCAATACATTCCCCAACCAAATGCCGGCAGCAATATATTCTCAACCTCGGCTTATAATGAAACTTTGCGGGACGACAAAGGAGCCTACCGCCTCGATTACAACAGTCACTGGGGCTTACTTTCTGCTTACTATTTCATAGATGACTACACCCTCAATAATCCATATCCCGTGGGACAAAGCGGGGCCAGCGTGCCGGGATTCAATGCGCTTTATCTGGGACGGGCGCAGTTGCTGGATCTCAGCGACAGCAAGACCATAGGGACGACCGCTGTCAACGAATTCCACTTCAGTTACATGCGCGACAACAATAACCTTGGTGTACCGGTGGGCGGCTTGGGAGTCAGCCTGGCTTCTCAAGGATTCGTAACCGGCCCTGGCACGCCTGGTATTGTCGCTCTGAATCCAAAAGGCGAAGGCGTGGAGAATGTCATCTTCAATGCTTTTTCTATCGGGACGAACGCCAACGAACTCAAACAAGCGAACAATACATTTCAATGGCTCGATACTTTTTCCAAGGTGGTGGGACGTCACACGATGAAGTTCGGCGCTGAATTTCACTACGATCAAGTCGACACTGACCCAATCGCCCAATTCAACGGCAGCTTTTTATTTACCGGAAGCCAGACGGGATCAGACTTTGCCGATTTTCTGCTTGGCGTTCCCAGCCAGTACAACCAGAGCCAGCTTCAACCCTTCTACGGTCGCAATAAATACTGGGGTCTCTTCGCGCAGGACAGCTGGCGCGCGCGTTCTAATCTCACTCTGAACTATGGTCTCCGCTGGGACCGCATTGAGCCCTGGTATGAAAAGAACAATGAGATCTCGACATTTGAAGCCGGAAAATCGTCAACTGTCTTTCCCGGCGCTCCGGCGGGAATACTTTTCCCTACCGATCCTGGGGTGTCGAGAACGCTCGCGCCTCCTGGTAATTTAGACTTTGCCCCGCGTCTTGGGTTGGCCTACTCACCGAATGCCGGCACGGATACTTTTCTTGGCAAGCTGTTGGGAGGGCCGGGTGAAACCAGCATTCGGGCCGGCTTCGGCATGTATTACGAAGCCATCGAGGCGCTTTCGCTGGGAATTCTGGCTGGCAACGCGCCCTTCGGGATTACCTATACCAGCCCCGCGCCACCGCTGTTCGCCACCCCCTTCATCACCTCATCCACAGGACAATTCCTGGGCCAGCCTTTTCCCGTGGCGCTCGCGACGGGGAGCGCCTCCAGCAGCAATCCCAATGCGAACATCAACTGGTCGCAGTTCGAGCCGATCAGCGGCATTCCAGGATACGCAACAGCCAACCGCATTCCCTATGTTGAGGAGTATATGCTGTCGATCGAGCGCCAGCTCGGCCCTAACACGGTGCTAAGCGCCGCCTACGTAGGTAACCAGGGGCACCATCTTCTCGTGATGATTGAGGCAAACCCCGGAAATCCCGGACTCTGCCTCAGCCTAAGCCAACCGAGTCAGGTAGCGAGGGGCTCTCCAACATGCGGACCCTTCGGTGAAAACAATGTTTACACTACAGCCTCAGGCCAGGTGATCAACGGAACTCGTGGACCCCTGGGCTCCAGCTTCGCAAGTGATACTTTGCAGGCTACCATTGGCAAATCGAATTACAATTCCCTTCAAGTCAGCGTACGGCACACCAGTGGAAGGTTGGAGTTCGCTGCCGGATATACTTACGGCAGGTCGATGGACGATTCCTCTAATTTGGGGGAGGAGGTCAATCCCATCAATCCTTCCCTTAGCTATGCTCCGTCGTCCTTCGATATAAGGCACAATTTCGTAATTAGCTACAGTTACCAACTTCCGATGGAAAGGCTGTTGCGGGCTTCAAATCGCTGGACGCAGGGCTGGCAGTTGTCTGGGATCACTCATTTCAGCACCGGTTTTCCTGTGACTCTGGTTAGCTATGGCGACAACTCCCTGCTGGGAACCGAACCGAACGGTATTAACAACTACAGCATTGATGTGCCGGACTACACTCCCGGTGCGCTCGACATAAATCATAATCCCCGCAATGGACAGCCATATTTCAGCACCTCGTTGTTCAGTGAAAACGCTCTCGGCACCCCGGGCAATGTTCCGCGGCGTTTCTTCTACGGCCCCGGTCTGGACAACTACGACATGGCGATTACAAAGAACATTCCGGTCAGTGAATCCAGGTCTCTGCAGCTCCGCCTGGAGGCCTTCAACGTCTTCAACCATGCTCAGTTTTTTGGCTCGCAAACCGTTGACGGCAATATAAACACCGCAACTTTCGGCCAGGTCGTCAACGCCGACCCGCCTCGCCTCATTCAATTGGCAGCAAAGTTTTTCTTCTGAAGGCAAAAGGCTCGGCAGCTTGACGCCTGTTGCTGTTTGGTGACTGCAACTTAGATGCAATCACGTTGCTTCTAAATGGCGTTAAATGGGGGCAATTGTGAGAATTTGCCAGCGCAATGGCCAATGGGACAAGCGCCGCTGGTCTCACTCGTAAGTTGAAGTCGAAAGTCGAAGCTGCGATCTGCTGTTGGGCCATGTTCCATCTCCTCGTTTCGGGCTTGTCTGCCGTGAGAGAGTATCACCCACCAGCAGCAGCGCAACTTAATTTTGCATTACGGTGTAAGAAGCTGACGAAAATAGACTTAACTCACTTGCTTCAAGATGATTGATGCAATCAGGGCGTTACACTCACAATCAGAAATCCGAGATGCGGATCCGGATCATTTGCGTAATGGCGACATTACGTCAATCATGAAAGCGGCGCTGCTGTCGGAATCGAAGCCCGTGCGCTCGCACCAGTACGAGCTCCTTGTTCGTTTCAGTTACTTCTGAGGTTCGGGCAGGACGTATATCAGCACCACGGTTGCGCCAATGGTCAGGCAGAAAACAGCCCATTGAGGATGCGCTGGCCACATCTTGTTTGTAAAGCCGAAAAACCAAGCGGCCGTGCCGATTGCGCTGGCCAGCAGCGAAGCTTTTAGCGTTCTCATAGGATCAGCTCCGATTGAAGAATACGCTCCTGGCGGCAGCAATGTTGCCTAACGGGCTCTGAATTTCAGACTGACGATTAGCTGTTCGACCAGATCAGTTGTGATAAGGGGATCTTGCAACAGTTTACGCCGCTACAATTGTTTTATGCCCGATCTCTACCGTGTCTCAGCGAAGTACTATGACGAGGCATACGCCACGCTCGAGGATCTGCGCGACCTCCAGTTTTATTTAGGCATGGCGCGACGGACCGGCGGCCCGGTGCTGGAACTTGCGTGCGGCACAGGCCGGGTGCTGCTGCCAATCGCAGAACAGGGGCTCCGAATCGATGGCGTCGACAGCTCACCCGCTATGCTCGCTCAACTTCAACACAAACTAGCGCGCGAGCCGCAGCACATTCGTGAGCTGGTGGAGATCGCGTCAGGCGATTTGCGCAGCTATCGTTCGAGACGGAAGTATGCGCTCGTTATTATTCCATTCCGTCCCTTGCAGCACATGTACACCGTGGAAGACCAGTTGGCGGCACTCAACACTGCAGCTTTTCATCTCGCGTCCGGAGGCCTGCTGACGTTCGATGTCTTCTATCCCCGCTTCCAATCACTTCTAGCAGGCGTGGGTGAGGAAACGCTAGAACTACAATGGACGCGGAAAAACGATCCTACGACTGCCATCCGACGATATTTGCGCAAGGAATCGGTCGACAAGATCAACCAGAACTTTTCGGCACAGTTCATTTATCGCACTTACCAGGGTGACAAACTAATCGAGGAAGAGACCGCGCCCTTGAAGATGGCGTACTACACCTACCCGCACTTGCGGGCACTGTTTCTTCTCGCCGGATTGGACATCGTGGAAGAGTACGGCTCGTGCGAGAAAGCACCGTTGGATAACGACTCCAAGGAGATGGTCTTTGTGCTGCAGCGCGCAGCTCGGAAAAAGAGCGAAAGGAAAAACTGAATAATAATGCAGTCCCCAACAGTGATTATCACAATGTGAATCGGGCGAATGGCGTGAACAGACGATTATCGTTAACGATCCTGCCCCGCCCGATCACTTGTGTATGTATGGTCCGCCGCCTGACTGCAAGAGGGCGCGAAGTCGAGAACAAGCAGTCTGCGTAAATGTATCCGGCCTATCGTTGGAGATTCTTCTCCGGCCTCAATGATGATCCGCCGCGTGCCGGTCCTTGATAAGGGGATCGGTTTCGGACAACCGTACGCAAGTCCAGGTTTTCCGGCACGCCGTTCGACTGTTGCCTCATCCTTGTTGCTCCTCAGCAGGCCTTGGTAGAAGTGTTTTCCTGAAACCTCGTAGTCGTCGTGGCGGTGGAAAAGTGGAAAGCGTTTTGTGCTTTCCAAGCGTAGCGTCTTTTCCACGGCCAGCCTCAGGCCGCTGCTGCTAGCGGCGGGTGCTGATACTCGTTACCGCTGGACAGCACGACCCAAGCGATCCTGGCCAGTTTATTCGCAATCGCCACGATGACCTTGTTACGCGGTGCTCTGGCTGCCAGCCTGTGTACCCATTGACCGAAGCCTCCGGTGTCGTACTTCACGCGCAGCAGCACCGCTCGTGCTCCATGCACGAACAGCTTGCGCAGATACGGGTTACCGCGCTTGGTAATCCCCAGCAGTTTGGCTTTACCGCCCGTGGAGTGCTGCTTCGGCACCAGTCCCAGCCATGCCGCAAACTCGCGCCCACGCTTGAACGCCGCGCCGTTGCCGACGGCCGCTACCGTAGCTGTGGACACCAGCGGTCCTACCCCGGGGATCTTCCGCAAACGTCGACAGGCGGCATCGCTGTCGGCCACGGCATCAATGGCGTCCGCGACCTGCTCGATCTGGCTGTCCAGGTACTGCCACTCGCGCCACAGGTGAGCGAGCAACGTGCGCAGGCTGGGCGTCAAGTTCTGCTCGGCATCCTCCAGCAGCGACGGCATCTCTTTCCGCAAGTTCATCGGTCCCCGATTGAAGGTGATCCCCCGTTCCAGCAGAAATCCGGGTGAAAATACTTGGAACAGCCCGGCTCGCTCTGTGACGCCGGCGCGGAGATTTGTTGCCCAGATGGGGCGTTGTGCGGGTTGTCACTGCACTTGAAGATTTCTGTATCGGTGCAAGAGCGGAGTACGACCGCTTCGCAGAGTTTCGGCACATTTCAATTAAACGGGAACAGCGAACTGAAGTGGAGGACGAAGGTATCTCTCCGATGAAGCTTTATGCCAAACTCGGCTGGCATACCGCGACACTGACAATCTTGTGATCGAAGACCTCACTCGCGGAGCTCCCTTCCGTTCATAGAAAGCAAGGTTTTCAGCGAAAAACCCGGGCGGCGTTTAGTTTTGACGAGCTGACGAGCCACAGGTGCAATTCCACCGGCCTACTCACCCGACCTAATTTGGTTACCGGCCTGTCTTCTGCTGGATGAACAGACAACATTGCACCGCAATAATCTGCTACGCAAAATCGATGCGCCCTGGCCGATTACTTCTGCTGTTTTGCGTCACCTTTCGCGGTGTCCTGAGAATCCTTCTTGTCGCCGTTCCCACTGGTCCCGTCCTTGGGCGGCGGTTTCAGCCCCCGCGTCGTCAATCGCTCGTGGCTTAACTTGTCGGGGTCCTTTGCCTTTACCTTCTGTTTGGACGGGGGCTGAGTGGAAGGATCGCCCGACGGCTTCTGCGGGGCGTTCGACTGGCTTTGTTGGGTAGGCTGTTGCTTCTGCTGCGTATCGGACGTTTCTTGCACCGCAATACAGCTCCCGGACAGTGCGACGGAAAGGCCGAACAGAACGAAGCCCAATCCTGCAAACTCCGTAAGTTTCTTAAGCATGTTTACTCCTCAAGTCGATCCGGCATTCCTGCAGGTAAAAATAATGCTCCCAGGCGCTGTGCAGAAACATGATCAGCAGCACCGCGAGCACATCCAGGCTATAACGCCAATGCAAGACCCACACGTACAGCAGGACGGCGAGAATGATGGCGAGTAGGAGGACCGCAAACTTTTCGTACCATCGGTGCGCCCATACGCCTCCGGCAAACATGATGAGAGCGGCTATGCCCAGGTCAACGACCACGCCCAACCCGCGGCCCACCGGAAATTTGAGGCGGCTTTTGAGGCCGCTGCGGTTTTCATCGAGCAGGGCCTCGATATAGTTGGCTTGGATATACATACCCACCATGGGACCTTCAGGGCCGCTGTGGTAATCGATCCACTCCTGGCTGCCGTCCCGGGAGGTGCGGTGGCCACCGATGAGTGCAATTTGGCCTTGTAACTTGCTCAGTGCGGGCTCGTGGTGGTTGTAGATGTCGCGTGCCGAGACATGGGGGAACTGATAGGGGTCCGGTTCCAGCGGAGCGCTTTTTGGCGACTGGGGAGCACGGGCGGCCAGCGCCCGCTCGTTGCCGTTCATCCAGTTGAGAAAGCGCTCAAGGATACTGGGGTCAATCTCTGTGTCGAAGTGCGAATACTCGGGTATGAAGGTGGCATACACAAACTTGCGTTTCTTGATCTGACCTTGCAAATCAGACACGGTGACTGATTTTCGATAAGTCTTCTTCTCGTAGGCGTCGGCCACCTGCAACGCGAAAGAGGGGCACTCAACCTCTATTAATATTGAAGGGCGGTGCGGATCCTCAACCAGCATGGTCGCGTCCACCATAAGCGGGACTTTTCGCCTGTCTTCAGGCGCTACATCGAATCCGGCCCGCGGATCAGAAACCTGGATCGTCGCGGGCGCACTGGAAATGCGGCTTTGGAGCCAGTTACGGTCGCAACCTGCAATCGCGAAACTGCCTTCCGGTCGGCTGGCGGGCGGTTGCTCAGGGGCAGGAGTATTTGCAGTCAGGCAACATTGCGAGTGCGGGCCCGCGGCCGCTTTGGTCTTAGGATCATCTTCAATATTGGGCAGCGGTTGCATGGCCTTGTAATCAAATCCCATCCCGATCACAACCGGCACATTCTTTTCTCTCGCACGGGCAATGGCGTCGAATAAGGCCTGGTTTTCTGCCTTTCTTTTGTCGTCGTCCCTATCGGGTGCCTCGTGAGTCAAGCTGACATCCAGCGCGATCACGGCTGCTCCGGCGTCCACGGCGCTGTTGACGACGCCTGCCAAGAAGGCCCGGTTGGTCACGTCGTCCTCACTCTCCAGGCCAAGGCACCGGTAGAACGTATCGTTGTCGATCTCCACTCCAACGACGTGCTTGGCGGACAGTGTACCGGTGCTTCGATGTATCAGCCAATTGTACGATTGCAGTTGCAGATCGATAAGATCCGGAAAGTGGTTCTTGATCTCCTCGAAGAAGTAGCTGCACCCGACGACAAGGAGCACGGCCACGATCCGGCCACCCCAGCGCAATCTGCTCAGTCGAGTTTCACGAGCAACGTCCTTGGCAGTCATATTGGTCTGGACCGCAGCAGCGGTTTATTGTCCCATAGTTGCGCCGCCCGCCACCGCCGCACCGATGACGATCTGGTCTCCCTCGTCGCTCTGGGCCATGGCGGGAACCTGAGTTGCATGAAGCGATCGGGCGCGCGCTGACACCTGCTGCTGAACATTAGGAAAAATCTTGCCAACCGGGTCGAGGCCGTGGCTGCGCTTCAGCGCGTCCATCAGGTAGTAGGTGAACAAACCGTGACCGCCGCTCAACGCCTTGTCCGCGATTGCCTCTTCGTCGCCCTGACTGGCGGACAGCACCACGCGGCCCGTCCCCTGCTTCATCAGGTCCAGTGTGTCGTTCGGCATCGCAGAACCGGGCGTCAGCAAACCGTTTCTGCCGCCAGCAGCCCCACCGCTATAGCAGGTGTCCAGGACAATGACCGTGCGCTGTGCCTTCACGCGGCTGGCGACGGCGCTGGCTACCTCCGCCATCCCCAGTCCGGTGGCGAAGAGCAAGTCCTGATCGTCAAGATTCGGGCCAACCTGGGTATCGTAGGTGACGATGTAACTCGCTTTTGCGGTATCCATGTCGCGCGATGAACCGTGAGTGGCGAAATAGACGACCACGAGATCATCAGGCCCGGCCATTCGCGCCAACAAGTTAAGCTTCTCCTTGATGGCGACCGTCGTGGCGCCTTTGTCCTTCAGTGTGATCACGTGGTCCGGTTTGAAGCGCCCGACGCCGGGGTTCTTGAGCAATTCAGCGAACTCCAAGGCGTCGGTGGTGGTGAACGTGATCCCCAGCTTGTCAATCTCGGGCTGCTTAAATGTGCTGATGCCGACGACGAGTGCCCATTTGTCGCGCACGGGGCCGGCGGGCGGAGC